>Ga0256914_1000548_pt1 | contig 37075 bp, 43 predicted proteins | sample HulkmetaG_FD_191571 | JGI IMG/M metagenome (GOLD analysis project Ga0256914, IMG submission 191571) | Hydrothermal chimney microbial communities from Main Endeavour vent field at the Juan de Fuca Ridge, Pacific Ocean - Hulk | ecosystem: Environmental > Aquatic > Marine > Hydrothermal vents ... | reverse complement strand
TTTCAACAACAAAAATTTTATCTCTTGCGGTTAAAGATATAACTGCAAGCAGAAAAACAAATATAATTTTTCTCATTTTTTATCCTTAAAACTTAATATATATGAAACTATGGCATTGATCTGTTTGGCATCCAAATCATTAAAAGAGGGCATTGAATTTCTTTTGTAACCTAACTTTTTATACATTTGATTAGGTGCTGTGATTTGAGCTATTATTTCATCTTTTGTTCGTTTGTTTGCAATTTCTTTAAAAGATGGTCCAAAAGCCTGGGCAGTTTGATGATGACATCCCCAGCAGTATGTATGAAAAACTTGCATGGCAATACTATCCTTTGCCGATAATGATAAAACTGTAACAATTAAAAAAAAAGTAACTTTTTTCATTAGTTTTTTCCTGTGTTCTTAAGTATTTTTATAAGTTGATTGGTTAGTATCGGTTTGTCAAGACCGCTGTTTTTAAGTCCTACATCATCAATACAATCTTTTTTTGCAATAATCATATAAAATGAAATGATAACCTTATCTCCCTTATTTAGCTTTGGTGTTTTATAATTAAATATTTTTTCTTTTTTCGCTTTTAGGTTATTGGCAAATGAATAAGATGTTGCAGTATAGGGTATAACAATAGGTTTTTTATTTCTTAAATAATCGTATTTAAAATATGCCTGTTTGTCTTTTTTGTTGGACCATATTATTTTATTACCTCTTTTTATTTCCGCTCTTAAATACATTTCTCTTGATGACTGAATGATAAGCGGATGAGACATTTTATTTTTTAAAGTTATTTTTATACTATTTGGTAAATTTATTTTAAGATTTAATTTGACTGCTTTTTTTCTCATGGCATAACTGTGAATACCTTCAAAATAATGACTATGATGAGTTAGCCTTCCTCTTTTATTCATATTTTCATTGCCACCGGGAATTTTTGGCATATGACATTTTATACACTCTTTTACATTTGTACTGCTGTTGATAGCCTGAAATATCAAAAGGTCATTTTGATTTCTTTTGTGAGAATGGCATCCAAAACATACATTTTTTTCATAAAGCGGATTGTTTACCGAAGAGTGCTTATCATTTTCATCAGGATTGTTTAGAGTGCCATACATTGTGGGCTTGTAATCTTCTGCCTGTTTTGCCGATACATTGATATTAAACTTATGAGATTTTTTAACATAAGCTATTGTGTGGCAAAAAAAACAGGAAATGGCATCTTTTTGGGTAATATTGTTACTTTTTGGTCTGCTTGTTCCGTCTATAATATTTTTTATATTTGATGCAGAGGGCATATGACAAGTTGCACAATCATATTTTTTTGTGCTTATCTTGTCAGATACATGTCTGTGGAGTATATCATTAAAATAACCCTTTGAGTGATAAGATCTTTGATATTCGTTATAAATATCTTTATGACACTCTTTGCAAGATTTATTTGAAAGATATACCGACCAAGAAAATGAAAAAATTATAGATATAAGTAAAAACAGTCTCATTTTTTTACTTTAAAAAGAAGTTATCACCTGCCCTTGTTGGGCAGGTGATAGTGTTAAGCACCGGGTACTTCTTGTCTGTGCTCTACAGAGTAAGTAAAAGTCGGTGTAGTTAAATTGTAAATATATTTTACAAATTTACCTTTATTTGTATAGATACCAATCCTTCCTGTGGTCCATTCACTGATTGTTACCCATTTTCCATGATTTGCCGGCTCAGCATGTAAAAGTCTTGGTTGAACCGGTTTTGCAACTTTAGCTCCATGTTTTGCAGTATAAGGAACTAACATTTCATCAGAAATTTTTGATTTTACTTCTTGATGTTTTACAGTTTTATACTGTGTTGCATCCCAAGTTTGAAGTATTTTTCCTGTTTCAGCATCTATTAAATGCCCTTTTTTCTTTCCTACTTCAATAATTCTTGCTACTTTTAGAGTTTGTTTGTCTATAAGATAAACTTTATTGTAATTATGTGGTCCTCCAAGAACACAGTCAGACCAAATATAAGGAGTATCTTTACTGGTTCCTACAAAAAGACCGCCACCGGCAGTTGGAACATTGGCAACAACTTCATTGTTCATATCCCATATAACAACATCACCTACATTCATACTGTTTGTAGCATTTAATTGACCATATTTGTCATTATACCAAGAGCTTCCTTGTCCGGGATGCGGTTTGGTACCGGGACCTGTATAAATCTTGGCTGCAAGTTTTTTTGTTTTAAGGTCAATTACACCCATCAAGTCACTTCCTTGAGAAGCAACATAAACAAATCTTCCGATTTGTTTACCCTCATTTTCAAATGCATCATGAAGTACTTTACCTATATTTGCTATATCGCCAACGATAGGAAAATTTGGTTTGGAATAATCAACTATATATACATGACCGCCATCTTTTAATGCAAAAGTAAAATACGGTCCGTATGGAGTATCAGCTATATAAGCTACTCTGCTTGGTCCGATATTTCCTTCGGTATCTATGACACTTGAAGTAGGATAAACTTTTAACGGCTCAAGAGTCATAGCATCACATAATACTGCACCGCCCGGATTGTAGTTACCCGCCATTACATATTTACCGTCAGGAGAAACTGCAAGACCCCTGCTTTCCTGTCCAACCTGAACACTTGCAATCGCAGGTTGTCCCGGAGCATTAAGATCAAACATTGTAAGTCTTCCTGATCTGCTTATGGAGTATGCATATCTTGGTATTCTTTTGTTTGTTACTGTAACATGCACGGCAAATCCGGCTTTGTGTCTGCTAAGAACTTTTCCTGTTGTATTGTCTATAAAATCAACCAAAGATGCATCTCTTTCAGTAGCAAATGAGATATCTTTTACACTTTTTACATCAACCGGAACCGGATATTTTTTATACAACTTTGTTCTGTCTGCCAACTTTTTCCAAGTTTTTTTAACATCTTTGAGAGAAAGTTTTAAGGTGACGGTATTTTTCCAATTCATTAACCAGTCAACCATACCGGCAGCATCATCTTTTGAAAACATATGTTTCCAAGACGGCATAGCGGTTCCTGCTCTACCATTCATAATGGTTTCGGCAAGCATTTGCGCATTTTTCTTTTTTAATGCTTTTGGTCTAAGATCCGCTCCGACACCACCTTGGTGGATAGGACCATGACACCCTTGACACTCTTTTTCATAAACTTTTGCAAAGTTCATCTTTGATGTACCTGCTTGTGCGACCGAAGCTGCCAACATTGCTCCGGCTGCCAAACCAAGAAAATGACCTATTTTCATTTTTCCTCCTTAAAAAATCTTCCCAAACCCTATATTTTAAGATTAGTTTTTTAAACTAATTTTAGAATTTTATCATAATGAGAAAAGATCAAACATTGACCTATGTCAATTTTTTTAAATTGTTTACTGTTTGTTCTCTTTTTCTATTCTCTTTTTTTCTTGAAAATAGATCCAAAACATTGGAAGCACTATAACGGTATGTAAAAAAATAGTTAAAGTCAAAGGTCCTTGATTTAAATAACCAAAAAAACTTGGAACTACATCTGTAAATTGTTCATACATATAAGACTCCTTTATTCATATATATTTTCGGGATTTTTGCTGATTGTCAGCAAATCTTTAACCAGATAGAAAAATCCAACTGTTGTTACCATGCCCATAATAAGTCTCCAATTCATTGCCTGAGACATCCACAATTGATTTTGGGCATCAAAATAAGCTTGCCAAGTTCCTCCAAGCTGTGCTCTTGCTATAAGTACCTGTTCATATCCGGCAATAGTAAGTGCCACAGTCATTCCTAAAACCCCGAAAGTTATGAGGAATATCGCCATTTTGGAAGCAAATGTGGCTCTTAGTTTTTTTGATACCGTATTTTCCTTGCACGGCAATATAAAACATTGCTATAAGTATAGTGGCATAAGCTCCAAAAAATGCCAAGTGTCCGTGAGCTGCGGTAAATTGAGTACCGTGGGTATAAATATTGACTTGAGGCAATGTATGGAAAAATCCCCATATACCTGCACCTAAAAAGTTTCCAAAGCCGTTTGAGACAAGCCACATAAGTGCCGGAGTATTGTTTGAGCTTGTATCTTCACCTGTTCCGGTCTTAATGCCTTTTTCTTTTCCCCAGTCATACAGTACATGTATAAACATACCCACCAAAGGCAATGGTTCCAATGAACTAAAAAGGGCTCCGATTTCCCACCAGTACTCAGGTGTTCCTATCCAAAAGTAGTGATGCCCAAGACCCAATATACCTGATCCAAAGAGCATAGCCACTTCTATCCATAGCCACATTTCAACTATTTCTCTGTTGGCTCCAACTACTTTAATGAGACCATAGGCAGCCAATGCACCAACCATAACTTCCCATGTGGCTTCAACCCATAGGTGTATAACCCACCACCACCAGTATTGATCCATTGAGATATTGTCAGTAAAGAACATACCTGCAAGATATAAACCGGCAAGTGCTATCATATCAGAGAGTATAACTGTCATTATACCTGTTCTTCTTCCTTTCATGGTTGTCAGGAAAGTATTGACCAAGAAGCCAAGAACTACAACAACTATACCTATATCTGCCCATCTTGGAGCTTCTATATACTCTCTACCTTCTGTTATAAGCCAAATTGTACTTTCTTTACCGGGTCCGATCTGGATAAATATATAGACTAAAACTACAACCGTAACTGCGAGGGTCAGTATCCAAAACAAAAGCTTTGCTATGCCGATACCGACAACCTCTATACCGGTTTCATCAGGCAAAAGATAATACACCGCACCTATCATTGCATATACCATCCAAACAACCAAAGCATTTATATGTATCATCCTTGCAATGGAAAAATCCAGTATATCATACAAAAAACTTGGATATATGAATTGAATGGCTGATACCAAACCTAAAACCAATTGTACACCAAAAAGTATTACTGCAACCGTAAAATACCAACTGGCTAACTTTTGTCCTTCATATTTAAAACTACTTTGTCTTTGCATATACTGCTCCTTCTTTAATCTTTCCGAACCCTCTTGGAAAACCGTTGGTATCTATGGTTGCCATATGTTTTAAAAATGCAACCAATCCTTTGGTTCTTTGGGCGTGATACCAAGATTTGGCATCATTCTGGCATGAGTTGGATACTTTCCCGGATGCTGTAAAAATTCAGCCATAGCTTCTTCTTTGGTTTTTTTGCCTGTCATTGCTTGCATAGGACCATCTTTTTGCCACATAGGATCCAACCATGCTTTTGTAAGATCAGGAGCATAGTATGCACCGTTTCCGAGCAATGTATGACAATCCATGCAATTTTTTGCCTGAGAAGTTAACTTTCCAAGATGTAAAAGAGCATCTGCTTCTTTTTGTGTATAATCATCTCTTCCAAAAAACTCCTCTTTTATTTTAAACAAAGAGTTGCCTTTTCCGTCATCTCCGCCGATAACGGGTACCTCATGACCTCTTCTCTGGTTCATTTTATATTCAACTTTATAATTTATAACAGTTGAAGAAGGTACTCTTTTTGTGATATGTGCATTTATATCTTTTTGTGTACCCATGCTTATCTGTCCCATTGTATCAAATGTTAGCCATATAAGCAGAACCGCTGAAAATCCTGTTACCCAAGTAGCAGACCTCTGCCAAAAACGATTATCCGTCCAAACGGAAACTTTCTTAGACATTTATCCTCCTTTTATATATTTTCATATCTTTCTTCAGATTTGGTTATCAAGTAGTAATATATATGAGGTACTACAAGATATGCTACCATAGCCACAATCATAGCCTTGACCGTAAAAGGCTGAGAATGTATTTTTTCTGTTAAAAAATATGTACTAAATACCTGCAAACTCCAAAAAATGTATGCCAAAATGTAATATTCATTGATTTAAATCAATGAATTATAATAAATACTTATAATTATTACTTCTTGTGATGAATATTATAAGAGAATATGATTATAAAAATATTATTTGAGGATAGCATAATGAAAGATATCGTTTTTTTACTTGTATTTTCAGTTGTATTGCTGTTTTTTTCGATATATCCTGCTATGAAAATAGTTGACTTTATCGGAAAAAAAAGAAACTCACACAAAAAGAATATGATATATATACTATAATATTCACAATTATCATATCTTTAATAGGCGGATTATTTTTACAGTATGGACACTTTTAGAATTTTAGGATATCTGCAATATGCGGATTGTACAGGCTGGTAGAGACAGTTATTATTGATAAAGAGATTTTAAAGAATCAATCTCAAGAATTTTTAATCGGTGTTCTTTGTCTATTGAGATAAAATTTGATTTTTTAAATTTAGTTATGGTTCTGGAGAGAGTTTCGGGAGTAGTATTGATCAAAGCAGCAATTTGACTGTTTTTTAATTGAGAAAAAAGTTCTCCATGTTCGACTAAAAGCTTTGCTATTTTGGCTTCAGTTGTCAAAATCATTTCTTGATGTATTACATTTTGTAAAATTTTTGCTTTTTTTGATATAGACTTTATAATTTCCATAGAAAAATTTGAATCTTTAAGTATATTTTCACTGAGCATTTTATAATTAACTTTTAAAACTTCCGATTTCATTACAGCTTCGGAAGTTGCGGGAAAAGGAAAATTATCAAAATTTGCCAATTCTCCTATGAGAGACACAGGAGTAAATTGGTATAAAAATATTTGCTGACCTTTTGCATTGGTTTTATAAAGTTTTATTATGCCGCTTAGAACAATATGAAGATATTCGGGAAGATCTCCCTCATAAAAAAGTATATCGCCGGGATTTAATTTTACTATAGTTGAAATATTTTCTAATTTTTTTATATTGTTACTGTTTAAACTGTTAAATAGTGCTATTTCTTTTAGATGCATCTTTGACCTTTATTCGCTTATTTCAAGAAGTGTATTTTTATCTATGATGGTAATATTATGCTCCGAATCCATATCTATAAGTTTTTTTCTTTTAAAATCATTCAGTATCCTCGAGAATGTTTCTGGGGTCATATTTAATCTTTTTGAAATATCTGTATAGGTTGAGTCTTTAAATTCATTTAGATTTTTAAGTATAAATCTCGCGACTCTCTCTTTTGTTGTTAAAAAACTACTGTCAACAACTTGCATTAGAGCGGTTATTCTACTGTTTAGAGAATTTACCAATTCTTTGCAAAAAAATAAATCTTTGCAAAAATTTTTATTTAATTTATAATAATCAATTTTTAAAATTTTACACTTTGTGATACATTCTGTAGTATTATGATATGGTATTTTATAAAAAACAGCAAGTTCTCCCAAAAAATCTACAGGATTAACCGTATGTATGTGAAGTTGTCTGCCTTTTGAATTTGTTTTGTATACATTTACTCCTCCTTCAATCAGCAAAAAAAGATATTTTGGCTTATCCCGCTCATAATATACAATATCATTTGCATTATAGTTGACTAATGTTGAATTATCTTTTAGCATTTTTATATCTTTATCGCTAAAATTTACAAAAAAAGGTATACTTTTCAACTCTATCATGCTTTCCTCATCTATAAATATAGTATCATTACATATTTATTGTATACAATTTTTGCTTAATTTCAAATCAGTTGAAAAAATTATGAGTATTTCTAAGCTACAATAAGGTAAAATTTCATTCTTAAGGGTACCTCTATAACCTATACAGTCCATAGCTTTGTCGATTATAGACAAAGTGCAACGACAAAGGCGATATCAAAGTATCGTTGATGAGTTGTAACGAAGTATAAGTATATAGGTTATATTAGAGGTGCCCTAAAATTATTTAAAGGATTTAAAGTTGGTTTTAATTATTACGATTGTTCAAATGTTACAAATGATTATCAGTCTTTATATATGGGTTGTTATTATAGCTGCTCTTATAAGCTGGGTCAGACCTGATCCTTACAATCCGATAGTTCAAACTCTTAACAGATTGACAGAGCCGGTGTATGCGTATATAAGAAGATATATACCTACTGTTATAGGAGGAATTGATCTTGCTCCAATTATAGTGATTTTAGCTCTTCAGTTTATAGAGTTGCTACTTTCAAATATTCTTAGAACTATTTAATATCAATGAGACAGATTTTACTTTTTCTCCTTTTTTTAAGTGTAATTTTTTCAAAAGAGATTACGCTTGATTTTTTAAACTCAAAACCAAAAAGCATATATAAAGATTATTATATCTGGAGATATTTGGATCAAAATATTACTTCGGAAACTGCTTTAAAGCTTTTGGGAGATACAAAACGAGTAAATAAAAAACTCTTTATAAAATTTGCAAAAAAAATCAATGATAAAAGTTATAAAAAAATTCTAAAATGTTACAAAATGAAACCAAAAGAGTTTTTAAAAAGTGATGCTGATTGTATAAAAATAGGCTTGAGTGTCTATGATGCAACTAAGCTATCAAATCATGATTTAAAACTTATAGATAAAAAAATTATACAAATATATCCAAAACTGCATAATATTTATCAAATAATACTTAGTAAAAAACCTTTTTTAAAATTGATACAAAGCAATAAAGATACATTTTTTGATACTTTTAACAATACAGGCTCACTTTATAGAGAGAAAAATTTTAACCAACCGATAGATAAAAAATATTTGCAAAAACTCGAAAAAGAGAAAAATTTTAATCAAACCGTAAAACTTATCGTTACAGATAAAAAACTTGATAATTTACAAAAATCCATTCTTGATATAAACAGTTCAAAATTGAGTGCAGATACAAACTTTTTTCTTTTTTTAAATTCGATAAAATACAATAAGAAAAATTTGGCAAAAAGATATCTTGATTTGGCGGAAAAAAAGTTTTATTTTAGGTTTGACAAAGATAAAATTCTTTTTTGGAGATACCTTGTATGGAAAGATTTGGATGCTCTTTATAAATTAACAACAAGTTTTGATATCAATTTGTATTCACTGTATGCAAAAGAAAAATTAGGAGTAAAGCTATCTAACATAAAAATTTTAAAAAAATGCGAAGATACGAAGCCTTCAATTGATATAACAAAGCCTTTTAAATGGCTTGGAATTTTAAATATGATAAACAGCAATGATACAAATTTGACACAACTTGCCACTCGTTTTAAAAGTTGTCGGGAACTTCCTGTAAAAGCTTTTATATTGGAGAGAAAAAATTATAAAAGTTTAAACTATTTTATAATTCCTTATAAAAAATATTTAAAAAATTATGACAAAGATCGGCAAGCTCTTATGCTTGCTATTGCCAGACAAGAAAGCCGTTTCATACCATCTTCCATTTCATCTTCTTATGCTCTTGGAATGATGCAATTTATGCCTTTTTTAGCATACGCTACTGCAAAACAAAAAAAGATAAAAGATTTTGATCTTGACGATATATTTAAACCAAAAATTGCATACTCTTTTGCCTATATGCATATAAAATATCTACAAAAAAAATTAAAATATCCGTTATTTGTTGCCTATGCTTACAACGGTGGAATCGGATTTACAAAAAGAATGTTAAAAGCAGGTTTTTTTAAAAATGGAAAATACGAACCGTTTATGAGTATGGAGCTTGTTCCGTATAATGAGAGCAAAAGATATGCAAAAAAAGTTTTATCCAATTATGTCGTATACAAAAATATTCTCGGAGAAAAGATTGGCATCAGAACTCTTTTGAAAATGTTAAAGTAGTTTTGTTGTGTTGCTCATTTTCAAAAGTAATTTTCAATTTTTTTGTTTTTTGTTTTGGAAATTGAATAAGATAGCATGAACTCCATCTGTTTTTTACAGGTATCAATTTTAATATTTTGGCTTTTTTATCCAATATTTTTATATCTTCCATTGAAATATTGTTATTTAAATGAATCTGATAAAATGGATTGTTACTGCTTTTGGATTTTTCATTTTTTTTGCTTAGATATATGCTTATAAGAAAATTTTCCTTTGTATTGTCAATTTCTGAAGTTTTTATAGGGTTTAAATATGTAGCTAAAATGATAATTTTACTGTTTTGATTGTTCAATTCACCTTTTCTCGTATTTACAATACTTAATTCATGAACTCTGTCTTGATTAAGTTTATCTATAGTTATATTTTTTGAGCAACCGAATATTGAAAAAGAGAGTACAACTGAAAAGATGATTTTGAACATTATTTTTTGGCCTTGTCTGTTTTTTTTGAAGTATATCAAAAAATGATAATAATTTTATTAAACAATAAAAACAATTATTGTAGAATTATGAAAAATATAAAGAAAGAGGAAAAATTGTGCAAAAAATTTCTGTAGCTTTTACAGGCCCGTCAAATAGCGGAAAAACGACTGCGATAGTAAAAATTGCTCAAAAATTAACGGATAAATATAAAGTTGCAATCATTAAAAATGATCCCGGAGACAAGGCTATATTTGATATCGAAGGAAAAGACAGTTGGAAATTTTCACAAACAGGTGCGAATGTGGCAGTTGTTTCTCCTTCAAGAACAACACTTTTTTTACAAGAGAAAAAAGAGGTTAAAGATGTAGCAAAACTTTTTGGAAATTATGATATATTGATAGTAGAAGGGCTTAAATATCTTGATTTACCTCGTATAGGTATATTTAGAAATAAGTTGGATGAGAGTTATTTTCCCTATATCAAAGCAATAGCATGTGACAGTTCGGTTGATTTGTCGCAGTATGATATACCTAAAAATCTTGATATTTTGGATTTGAACGATATAGACGGATTAATTAAATGGATATTTAAAAACGGAGTTAAAGATGATTGAAATTATTGAAGCTGTTGAAAAAATAGCACTTAGAATCAAAGATGCATTTGTAAGCGAGGATGTACTCTACAGCAATACTGTCAATGCCACCGGTGATGTGCAGTTAAAGCTTGATATAAAAAGTGATTTGATTGTTGAAGAGGAATTAAGCAAAGTTTTTACTCTAAAAGATATAGTAAGCGAGGAAAAAGAAAAAATTTTAACCGTAAACCCAAAAGGCAAATATACCATAGCATACGACCCTCTTGACGGCTCGAGTTTGGCTGATGTCAATTTAAGTGTCGGCTCAATTTTCGGTATATACGAAGGCGGACTTAGCGGAAAAAATTTAAAAGGAGCCATATATGTTATATATGGCCCTAGAGTTGAGCTTGTTGTTGCAAAAGAAAATGTGGAAATATACAAATTAAAACAAAATAATAAATTTCAATTTTTAAAAGAGCTTCATTTAAATAAAAAAGGGAAATTAAATGCCCCGGGAGGCACTCAACAGTTTTGGACTCCATATCATAAAAAAATGATAGATAACTTTTTTAAAAACGGTTATCGACTCAGATACAGCGGAGGAATGGTGCCTGATCTTCATCATATACTTTTAAAAGGCGGTGGAATCTTTTCATATCCCGCAACTGACGATATGCCAAAAGGCAAACTTAGAATGCTGTTTGAAGTTTTTCCGTTTGCCTACATTTATGAAAAAGCCGGCGGAGAGGCAATAGACGGCAAAAGAAGATTGCTTGATTTGACTCCGGAACATATACATGATACAACTCCTTGTTTTTTCGGTTCATATGAAGAGATACAAATTGTAAAAGATACTTATAAAAAAGCTAAATTATAATGTCAAACAGTAATAACGATAAAGGGTTAAATGAGTATGAGGTCGTATTGAAAAATATGACAGAAAAATTAAAAGAATGTCAAAACAAAAACAGTATAAACAGTTGTATAAAATGTGATAAGATTATAGGCTGTAAGATTAGAAACAGATATGTAAAAGCCGTATATGACAGTATGAACAAAGGTCAAAGCGGTGGATTTGAATTTTAATATAAGTTAATGAAGGGAAAAAAATGGATAACAAATGCGAAAGAGCCTACATAACAACACCGATATATTATGTAAATGATATTCCTCATATAGGACATGCATATACTACTATCATATGTGATACACTCGCCAGGTACTCAAGACTTATAGGTCTTGAAACATTTTTTTTGACAGGCACTGATGAGCATGGACAAAAGATAGAGGAAGCTGCAAAAAAAAGAGGAAAAAGCTCTAAGCAGTATGCTGATGAAATCAGCGGATATTTTAAAAGTTTATGGGATGAATTTGAAATAAGTTATGACAAATTTATAAGAACTACCGATAAAGAGCATATAAGAGGAGTTCAGCATGCATTCGAAGTAATGTATCAAAAAGGAGATATATATAAAGATATGTATGAGGGGCATTATTGTGTCAGTTGCGAATCGTTTTTTACAAAAAATCAGCTTATAGACAATGAATATTGTCCGGATTGCGGAAAATCAACAAGTATCGTAAAAGAGGAAAGTTATTTTTTTAAACTTTCAAAATATGAAAAAAAATTGCTTCAATGGTATAACGATAAAGAAAACTGCATTTTGCCAAAAGGTAAAAAAAATGAAGTTATAAGCTTTGTAGAGCAAGGACTTAAAGACCTTTCGGTAACAAGGACAAGTTTTGATTGGGGAATTAAACTTCCAAAAAGCATAAATGATCCAAAACATGTTATGTATGTATGGCTTGATGCACTCTTAAACTATATAACGGCTCTGGGATATGGCGGTGATGAAAAACTTATAAAATTCTGGCCGGCAACAGTACATGTTGTGGGAAAAGATATCTTAAGATTTCATGCTATTTACTGGCCTGCATTTTTAATGAGCTTGGATCTTCCTTTGCCAAAACATATTGCAGCTCACGGATGGTGGACAAGAAACGGTGAAAAAATGAGCAAATCAAAAGGAAATGTCGTCAATCCAAGAGAAGTTGCCAATGCTTACGGACTCGAAAATTTTAGATATTTTATGCTTAGAGAAGTGCCTTTTGGCCAAGACGGTGATTTTTCTCAAAAAGCTTTGATGGATAGAATAAATTCAGATCTAAGTAATGATCTTGGTAACCTTGTAAATAGAGTTCTTGGCATGAGTGGTAAATATTTTGATATGAAGATTGACTCAAAAGATATTGAGAAATTTCATAAAAAAGAACTTGATGAAGCAAATGAAATTATTAAAAATTTATATATTTTTATATTTGATATGCAGCTAAACAGATATTTGGAAAATCTTTGGAAGATTTTAACTATTGCAAATCAGTCTATTGCAACTTATGAACCATGGAATAAAATGAAAGAAGGAAAAAAAGAAGAAGCAATGGCACTTGTTGCTTTGGTAGCCAATCTTTTGGTAAAAGTCAGTATTTTGCTTCACCCTGTAATGCCAAAAAGTACCCAAAAAATAGGCTCTGTATTCGGCTTGGAGATAAATGAAAAAAGTTATGAGAAATATATTGATAAAAATGAGCTTTTAGAAGTTACAACTTTACAAAAAATTCCCCCGCTTTTTCCAAAGATAGAAAAATTACTTATGGATTCACCCGAACCCACAACATCAACAGATAAAGCAAAAAATGATAAAAACAGTATCAAGCATGAAAACAGCGGAATTATTACTATAGATCAATTTTTTCAGACAAAGCTAAAAGTAGGAACTATTCTCGAAGCAAAAGAGATAGACGGGAGCGACAAATTACTGAAATTACAAGTTGATTTGGGTGAAGAAAAACCAAGACAGATAATAGCAGGTATAAAAATGTATTATAAGCCTGAAGAGCTTACGGATACACAAATTTGTGTAGTTTCAAATCTAAAACCGGCTAAGATTTTCGGTCAAAAAAGTGAAGGTATGCTCCTTGCTGCAAAAGATAAAAACAGACTCTCTTTGATAAGGCCTGAAAATAGAGTTTCTAATGGCTCAGCAGTTGGATGAGAATAGAGAGTTTAGTTAGGATAATTGACGGAGAACTTTTAAATTTTCCGTCAATTACATATATAGACCAGCTAAAAACAGATCCTAAAAAGATAAAAAGAGCTGATGCATTTATATGTAAAAATGATAATCAAAAAGATATTGAAAATGCAATACATAGTGGTGCTTATGCTATTATCAGCGAAAAAAAACTTCAAATAACGGATAATGAAATCGCATGGATAAATGTTGACAGTATTGAAAAAGCTATTATAAGGTATTTAAGATACAAAACAATACAGCTTGAATCAAGATTTTTTTTATGCGACAGTGTAACTTATGAGATTTTAAAGAGTATTAGTTTTTCTAAAGATATTCTTTTTTTAAATGATGATGTTTTTGATAATTTTTATTCCATAGTTAATGCCGGCAACAATACTATTTTTATCTGTAAAAACAAAAAAATTGTAAATGATATATATCCGGCTTATTTAAATATCGATAATCCTGAAACCAATTTTATAAAAGTTATAAAAAATTCTCTTTTTTTAAGCGATTTTATTTATAAAGATATGTATTATCAAGATATTAAAATACCTTATATTTTTATAAAACAATTAAATAAATCATTGAAATTTTTAGAAAAATTTTCATTGGAATTTTCTTTAAATAATTTATCTGTAAAAAATCACTTTTATCCTATTTTTGTAGATAATTTATTTCGTATTCAGGATTTTGGACAAACAAGCAAAGTATTGATAGAAGAAACGGATGAATTGCTGATAGAAGAAGAATTGAAATATCTTAAAACTAATGCAAAATATGCAAAAATATCTCTTTTGCTACCTAAAAATTTTACTAATATTTCTACCGATATAGATATATACAAATATGATAGTTTTTATGATATAATAAATATAACTAAAAAAGATTATAATTTTTTTCTTATTTTTAATAAAGAAAAAATAGGTATATTTTCATTTTTAAAAGAGATGAAACAAATTGGAAACGAAAGGAGTTTATTTTGAGTGACGAACCCGACTCGAGTAGCAATAGCTACATAAGAGAGTATTGGGATATAACAGGTGGTATATTATTTGCCTTGTTTGCTCTTTATATTGAGCATTTAAACCTCCCTATCTGGGCAGCGGTTTTTTCAGCGCTATCAATAGGGTTGCTATCTATAACTGTATCCGAAATTGCCGAAATATTAGCCCACAGGATCAGCGAACCATACGGAAGTTATCTTTTGACTTTTTCTGCGGTCACGGTTGAAATTATTCTTCTTTTTAGTATTTTATTGCAAAGCGGGGATAACACAAATGCCGTAGAGACCGTTAAGGGAGGTATTGTATCCGCTGTTTTGGTGGACATGAATGTACTTTTAGGCCTGGCTGTATTTGTAGGAGGTCTGTCCTTTAAAGAACAACAGCACAATGAAGATACTTCAAGTTCTTACACAACGATACTTTATGTATCATCTTTGGCACTGCTGGTGCCGGGAATTCTTGACTATACAAAACATGGCAATGAGATTATCAAAAATGCAAGTTTATCAATATCTTTTGTTTTATTCCTTTTTTATATTGTTATACTTATATTTCAAATAAAAACGCATACCCATTTTTTCAAATCAACCGCGAGAAGCAGAATATTTAGATATAAAAAGATGATAAAAGAACACAGGCTTGATGAAGAAGAGGATGAGAAAGATGAAGGGGTTTATTATGTATTTGATCATTTTTCATTGCCTTTAAATTTTTTATCAATGTTTATACTTATATTTGTTATAGGTGTAATGGCGGAAGTTTTTGCAAGTAAAAGTTTGCCCCTTTTTCATGATTTTGGTATCTCAACAGGTATTGCCGGTCTTTTGATAGCCGTTATCAGTGTTACACCGGAAATTTTTACAGCCATTAAAGCCGCAAAAAATGATCAGATACAACGAGTTATCAATATTGCCATGGGAGCCTCTACCGTTTCAATTTTATTAACAGTACCTATACTTATGTTTTTAGGCTATGTGGTAAATATAAATCTTACATTAAATTTCAATCCTTTGGAAGTCGGGGCATTGATTTTTACTATTATACTTGCATGGAAAACAACCGATGACGGTGAAACAAATTATTTTGAGGGTTTATCCCATCTTATGCTGTTTGTCTGTTATGCGATAATAGCAGCTTTTTATTGATATTTAAATGTATTTTGGATAAAATCCTACAATTTTACACAATGAGGTATTAGGCTATGAAAAAATATTTTAAAATAATCGGTATTGCTTTTTTGCTAATGTTTTTCAGCATATCATCACTACAGGCAAAAAAGATAAAATGGCGTTTGGCTATGAGTTGGCCGACTTCTTTGACTCCTATATCAAGTCCTTCAATCAAACTTGCACAATATATGAAAGAGATGAGTAACGGCAAGTTTATCATAAAAGTAGAAGGAGCTGAAAAAACAAAATCAGCTCTTGGTGTATTTGATATGGTAAAAGGCGGTTCCTACCAAATGGGCCATACTACTTCATATTTTTATATCGGTAAGGATCCTTCTTTGGTATGGTTTACTACCGTTCCGTGGGGAATGACAAAAGATGAGCAATATGCCTGGTTTTATTATGGAAACGGTATGAAATATATGGAAGAAGTTTATGCAAAATACAATATGCTTGCATTTCCCGGAGGAAACACCGGAGTTCAGATGGGCGGATGGTTCAGAAAAGAGATAAAAAGTCTTAATGATTTAAAAGGTCTCAAGATGAGAATCCCCGGATTTGCAGGAAAAGTTATGGCAAAACTCGGGGTTAATGTTGTTAATATTCCGGGCGGTGAACTTTATACTTCGCTTGACCGCGGAACCATAGATGCGCTTGAATGGGTAGGACCCGGAATGGATATAAAAATGGGCTTTTACAAAGTTGCACCTTATTACTACACAGGCTGGCACGAACCCGGAGCCGAAACATTATTTTATGTAAACAAAAAAGCTTTCAACAAACTTCCTAAAAAATATAAAACTATGCTTGTAACAGGTATGAAAGCTGTTGCGGCAGATATGTTTATGGAAAACTTTGCCGATAGTGTTACCGCTTGGCAAAAAATGATAAAAGAGATACCAAGTATCAAAGTTAAAACTTTTCCTATACCTGTTTTAAAAGCTATGAAAAAAGCTACAGATGAAATTTTAAATGAATATGCTTCAAAAGATCCGACATTTAAAAAAATAATGAATGATTATATGTCATACCAAAAGAAAGCAAGAGTTTGGACTATGATGAGCGAATACTACTATCTAAAAGCCTCTAAAGAAGTAGAAAATATCAAATAAATTCAATGAAAGGAATACAATGAAGAAGATTTTTAAATCACTAATGTTTGTAGGTGCAATAGCACTTTTAACCACACCGGCTATGGCAAAGAAGATACGATGGAGAATGGCTCTTAGCTGGCCATCAAATCTAACTCCCCTCTCTTCTCCTCCTGTAAAACTTGCTAAGCTTATGAAAGAGATGAGCGACGGCAAGTTTATCATAAAAGTCGAAGGAGCAGAAAAAACAAAAGCCGCTCTTGGAGTATTGGATATGGTAAAAAGCGGATCATATCAAATGGGTCATAGCGGTTCATACTACTGGATAGGAAAAGATCCGAATACCGTATGGTTTACCACAGTTCCATGGGGAATGACTACTGCAGAGCAGTATGCATGGTTTTACTATGGAAACGGTATGAAATATATGAAAAAAGTATATGACAAATTCGGAGTCTATAGCTTTCCAGGAGGAAATACCGGAGTTCAGATGGGCGGATGGTTCAGAAAAGAGATAAAAAGTCTTAATGATTTAAAAGGTCTCAAGATGAGAATTCCCGGATTTGCAGGAAAAGTTATGGCAAGACTCGGTGTTAGTGTTACAAATATTCCGGGCGGTGAACTTTATACTTCGCTTGACCGCGGAACCATAGATGCGCTTGAATGGGTTGGACCCGGAATGGATATAAAAATGGGCTTTTACAAAGTTGCACCTTATTACTATACAGGCTGGCACGAACCTGCTAGCGAAATGCAATTTTTGATAAATAAAAAAGCTTTCAACAAACTTCCTAAAAAATATAAAACTATGCTTGTAACAGGCATGAAAGCTGTTGCGGCGGATATGTTTATAGAAAACTTTGCCGATAGTGTTACCGCTTGGCAAAAAATGAAAAAAGAGTACCCGGGCATCAAAGTTAAAACTTTTCCTATACCTGTTTTAAAAGCTATGAAAAAAGCTACAGATGATATTATGAATGAATATGCTTCAAAAAATGCACTTTTCAAAGAGATATGGACTGATTACAAAGCTTATCAGAAAAAAGCAAGAGTTTGGACTATGATGAGTGAATACTACTATCTAAAAGCTTCAAAAGAAGTTGAAGGAGTAAAATAAGACATTAAAGAGTGCCGAAGTTTACTGTGGCACTCTTGTCTTTTAATAGCCATGATACTTTTAACTATAGAAAAAAAACTTGACAAATTAATTGACTGGATGGGAAATATCCTTGTAATTATACTTTTACTTATGATACTAAATGTATTTTATGATGTTATTATGAGATATATTTTTCATAACAGTTCTATTGCCATGCAGGAAATGGAGTGGCATCTTTTTTCAATTGTTATACTTTTTGGAGTGTCGTACTCCCTCAAAGAAGATGCACATGTAAGAGTTGATTTTGTTTATGATAGACTAAGTGTAAAAACAAGGGCTATGATAAATATAATCGGCACATTAATTTTTCTTATTCCGTTTGCCATACTCATTATTTACGGATCATATCCGTTTGTTATGGACAGCTATACAACCAATGAAACTTCAAGCGATCCCGGAGGATTGAAGCATTTATGGATGATAAAAGCAGCAATTCCCGTGGCAATGATAGTTTTATTGATTGAAGCAATTCACTATATTATAAAAAATATTAATATATACAGAGGCATAGAAGAATTACCGAAAGAAGATCCTCAGGGGGCACTCTCATGATAGGTATCTATATGTTTGGAGCAGCTCTTGTATTGCTTGTTGTAGGATATCCGGTAGCTTTTACATTTGGTGCTGTTTCTATGTTTTTTGGTGCAATGGCGGCATTTTTGAACATTGTTCCTGATAACTGGAGCTTTTTACACTTTTTTGCCGGATGGGATTTTGCTGATTTTACTGATGAATTTTTGCAAATGTTTGCCATGATGCCTTTTAGAATTTTTTCTATTATGACAAATAAAATTCTTATGGCCGTACCTTTGTTTATATTTATGGGTATAGTTTTGCAAAAATCTGATCTTGCAACAAGATTGCTTGAATCTATGGGTGTACTTTTTGGAAAAGTAAGAGGAGGATTGGCTGTAAGTACTGTACTTATAGGAGCACTTTTGGCTGCTTCAACCGGTGTTGTAGGAGCAAGTGTTGTTGCTATGGGAGTTATATCACTTCCGATTATGTTAAAACACGGATACTCTAAAAAACTCAGCACAGGTACTATTTGTGCTGCCGGAACACTTGGACAGATAATACCTCCTTCAATCGTTTTGATAGTCTTAGGTGATGTTTTTCAGCTTCCCGTAGGAGATCTTTTCAAATATGCGTTTTTTCCGGGATTGGTTTTGGTTGCAGTTTATGTAATTTATATTTTGAGCGTATCGTTTTTGCACAAAGATGTAGCACCTGCAATAAAAATGGATAGTCATTATACAAAAGCCCAAAATATAAAAAAGGCTCTTATATCCATAATTCCACCGCTTATATTGATAGTACTGGTTTTGGGATCTATATTTGCCGGTATTGCAACTCCGACTGAATCGGCCGCAGTCGGCTCTATCGGTGCATTAATACTTGCCACAGGCTATAAAAAATTAAGCCTCAATATGATAAAAGAGGCAAGTCTTGGCACTATAAAGATAACTGCTATGGTTTTTGCCATTCTTATAGGAGCAACAGCCTTTTCTATGGTATTTGTTTACAGCGGAGCAGATGATATAACTGCTCAGTTTATGACTCATTTGCCGGGAGCTAAATGGGGATTTTTGATTCTTTCTATGTTGGCGATTATGTTTTTAGGATTTTTTATAGATTTTATAGAAATATCATATATAGTTGTTCCTATACTTTTGCCTATAGCTCATACTATCGGCTTGGATCCTCTTTGGTTTGCTATACTGATTGCACTAAATCTGCAGACATCATTTTTAACTCCTCCATTTGGATTTTCACTTTTTTATTTAAAAGGTGTAGCACCTCCGAATGTAAAAACGACCGATATTTACCAAGGGGTTATACCGTTTATTACTTTGCAAATCTTGGTTCTTATTTCTGTAGTTGTATTTCCCGGATTTTATGGATTTAATACTTAATTTACCATTATTAAAGATAAAAAAATATCTTAATGAAAAAAAAATTTTTACTATAGCAATTGACGGAAAATGCGGTGCGGGAAAAACTACCTTGGCAAAGCACTTAAAAGAGTATTTTGATAAATACTCTTTACCTTGTGTTATAGTACATCTGGATAATTTTATTTATCCAAAAAAATTTCGTTCTTTTTATTCTACTCCAAAAGATTATGATATAAACAGATTTTTAAAAGAAGTTTTAATACCTTTAAAAAATTCTAAAACTGCTGCTTTTTGCTTATATAGCTGGACTGATGACAACTTTTCTAAAAAGCAAATCATAAATCCTCCTATAATTCTTTTGGTAGAAGGCGTAAACAGTGCGGACAAATCACTAAATGTTTTTTTGGATTTTAAGATTTTTATCAATTTGGATAAAAAAATAAGACAACAAAGAGTTTTAAAAAGAGGAAATTTCAGCAAAAAAGAATTCGAATTTTGGAGTAAAACCGAATCTGAAATTTTTAAAAACAGAGATATTGAAAATTACTATGATTTTATATATAATGTCAACTAAAAAAGCATTGGAGAAATTATGGTAAAAGCAATCTTTACCGCTTTATTTTTGATATCATCCGTTTTTGCAGCTAAAAAGCCTGTGTTAAACATATATACTTATGATGCCTTTGCAGCTTCATGGGGGCCTGCACCAAAGATTAAAAAAATTTTTGACAAACTGTATAACTGCAATCTTGTGTTTACTCCGGTTCAAAGTTCTATCGGAGCTTTGAGAAAGATACAACTTGAAGGGAAAAATACTAAAGCAGATATACTCTTAGGACTTGATACCAGCAGTATGCAAATGGCTGAAAAAACAGGACTGTTTATGCCGTATAATGCAGATATTAAAAATTTGCAGTTGCCGATAAAATGGAAAGATAAAATTTTCCTTCCTTTTGACTGGGGATATTTTGCCTTTGTGTATAATAGCAAAACAATGAAAAATCCTCCACACTCTTTTGATGATTTGCTCCATTTGGATAAAAATACACAAATAGTCATAGAAGATCCAAGGTCTTCAACTCCGGGACTCGGACTTCTTTTGTGGGTAAAAAGCATATACAAAAACAGAGCAAAAGAGTATTGGCACAAACTTTCACCTAAGATTCTAACTATTACAAAAGGTTGGTCGGAAGCTTATGATCTTTTTTTAAAAGGTGAAGCCGATATGGTACTTTCTTATACCACATCACCGGCATATCATATTATAGCCGAAAAAAAATACAACTATAAATATGCCCATTTCAAAGAGGGTCACTATATGCAAATAGAAGTTGCAGGAATACTAAAAAGTTCAAAACATAAAAAGTTAGCCAATGATTTTATGAATTTTATGCTAAGCAGTAAATTTGCAGATATTATACCTACAACAAATTGGATGTATCCGGTAGTTAAAACTTCCAAACCTCTTTTGCAACCTTTTTTGGACAGACCCAAAAAAAGTATTTTACTTAATGATAAAGATATTTTAAAATATAAAAAAGAGTATATCCAAGAATGGCTTGATGCTATCAAAAAATAATTATATACCCGGAGTAATTCTCTCTTTTTTGCTTTTGATATTTATATCGTTTTTACTATATGAGCTTTTCTTTTTTCAAAATCCAAAAAATATTTTTACCGGCTATTCTTCTTATATATCAAATCTTTTAAAGTTTACCTTTTATCAGGCGAGTATTTCTTCATTCTTGTCTTTATTTTTTGGTATTCTTATATCATGGAGTTTGTCACATTTAAGATATATGCCTTTTAAAAATATGATTATATCTTTGTTTTCTTCCGCATTGGTTTTGCCAAGTATTGTTATAGTACTTGGAATTATAACGGTTTTTGGAAAACATGGATGGCTAAACGAGATATTTTATTTTGTATTTGGTAAAAGTTTCGGCGGATATATTTATGGACTGGGTGGTATTTTATTTGCCCATGTTTACTTCAATGCCTCATATGCCGCAAGGGTTTTTTTTGATGCTTTCAAATCCATTCCCGAGCAAAGATACAAATTGTCAAAAAATCTTGGTCTAAATATATTTCAAAGATTTTATTATATTGAATTGCCAAATATCAAACCTTATATATCAGGTTTGGCTTTGACTATATTTCTTTTATGTTTTAATTCTTTTGCTATAGTATTGATTCTTGGCGGAAGCCCTGCTTACAATACCATCGAAGTTGCGATTTATGAAGCGTTAAAGCTTGATTTTGATATCCCTTTGGCTGTAAAACTCTCTTTTTTACAAGTTGTCATATCGTCAATACTTATAATTTTTATCTCAAGAAATTATACTGCGACAAATATTTCAATTAAAAATGATAAAAAAATAAAATGGCTTGAAACCAAAAAAGAGTTATTTTATCACAAAAGTATTGTTTTTATTTTTTTAACTATTTTTATATTGCCTCTTTTAGCAATACTAACTGACGGATTGAATGCTAATTTTTCAAAATTATTCTCTGAAAGAGAATTTTGGAAAGCTTTTGATATGTCTGTAATTATTGCAACTTTTTCTTCATTTTTGCTATTGATTGTTTCATTTGTTTTATCGTTTGCAAAAGCTGATCTTGTGATAAAAAGCCGATACGCCGATTTTTATTTGAGAATATTTTTTGAAAAAATGATAACTTTGTCTTCTTCGGTTTATCTTATAGTTCCGTCAATTGTTTTGGGAGTCGGATTTTTCTTATTTTCTCAAAATTTTTCCTGTCCATTACATTTTACAGCGGTTGTTGCACTTATATTTGCCAATATGCTTCTTGCTTTACCCTTTGCATTCAACACAATGTACCCTCAGATTTTCCAGATAAAAAGCAGATATGATAAAAATATCAAAACAATCGGAATTTGTTTTTTTTCTAAATTTTTTTATATTTATCTTCCAAATTTAAAAAGACAAATTATTTATACTTTAGCTATATCTTTTTCATTTAGTCTTGGTGATTTAAGCATCATTGCACTTTTTGGCGATAAAGATATAACAACATTGCCTTGGTATCTTTATCAGAAAATGGGTTCATACAGAACAAATGATGCTTCAGGTATAGCTTTAGTACTTTTAGTACTGGTTTTAGGCATATTTTTTACAACATTGAAGGCAGGCAGTGTTAAAAATCGATAATTTACAATTTTTCTACAATAAAAATAAAAAAATATATCAGTATGACTTAAATGCCGCTTCCTCCGAGATAGTATCCATAATGGGTAAAAGCGGGAGTGGCAAATCTACTCTCCTTGATATCATTGCAGGCTTTTTAGAACCTATCGAAGGTGAAGCTTTATATAATGATAAAAATTTTTTAACTTTAGAGCCCCAAAACAGACCCGTATCTATACTTTTTCAAAAATACAATCTTTTTGAGTATCTTAATGTTGAGCAAAATATTGCTGTTGGTATTGATAAAAGCTTTAAAATTACCAAAAACAAGTCTTTTGTGATTTCTCAAATTTTAAAAGAAGTAAATCTTGAAAATTATCAAAAAAGAGCCGTGTCCTCTCTCTCCGGAGGCGAACAACAAAGAGTGGCATTAGCAAGAGTTTTAGTTATGAATCGTCCTATTTTGCTGCTTGATGAGCCTTTTGGAGGATTGGATAAAACTACAAAAACAGATATGCTAAATCTTGTTAAAGATATAACAGTAGAAAAAAAACTCATAACTATAATGGTTACTCATGATGAATACGATAGCACTCTCATAGCAAGCAAACACTATTTTATAAAAGAAAATGATACTGTAAATTCCCTTGTGGAAACAGATATTTGCAAAACAGATACCATGTGTAATAAAAATTGATTTTCACAAAGGCATCAAGGCTTTATATCTTACCGAGTTCTATCTATTTTATAAAAAATTATTACTATTTCAATAACTATTTGATAAAATATATTTATTATGTTTTAAAGGATTGAATTGATTGATTTTACAAATGAAACGGATACGGATATAGATATCAAATTATGCAAAAAAATCTCAGATTATTTAACAACTGAAGATATTGAACTTGTTGCGGTAAAATCAGAAGATATAAAAATTTTAAACAAAGAGTATAGAAACATTGATAAAACCACAGATGTTTTAAGTTTTCCTTTTGAAAAAGTTCCCAATTCGCCACTAGGCAGTATTATCATCAATATAGATAAGGTAATTGAAAAATCAAACGAATTAGGTCATAGTAAAAACGAAGAGTTTACTCTGCTTTTTTTGCATGGTCTTTTGCATATACTTGGATACGACCATGAATGTGATAACGGCGAAATGAGAGAAAAAGAAAAAGAGATAATAAAAAAATTTTCTTTGCCAAAAAGCTTAATTGTCAGGAATATATAATGGAATATCTTATATTTGTTATTGCACTGTCTTCTCTTATTTACGGGGCGGATTTTATCATAAACGAATCAGAAAAAATTGCACTTCATTTCAATATCTCTTCTTTTGTCATAGGTGCTTCGTTAATTGCATTTGGTACAAGTCTTCCAGAAATGGCCGCTTCTATGACGGCAAGCTATTACCATAAGAGCGATATGGCTGTCGCAAATGTAATAGGAAGTGTAATTTTCAATATCTCATTAGTTTTAGGACTTGTTTTCTTTATAGCAAAAGATATCAATCCGAAAAGAGATCTTTTCAAAAAAGACAGTGCATGGGGACTTTTTCCCGTACTTATTTTTATAGTTATGATAATTGACGGTGAGATAAGCAGAATTGACGGAGTTTTATTTATATGTGTTATGATAGCTTATGTTATATTTTTGTCTTCCGATGCAAAAGAGTTAGCAAGTGAGATAGATAAAAATTTAAAACAAGAAAAATTTAACTGGTTTAAGAGTATTTTTCTGTTAGCTATCGGTTTTGTGCTGGTTATAGGTGGAGCTGATTATACTATAGAAAGTGCATCACACATTGCAAAAAATCTTGGGGTTAGCCAATGGCTTATCTCTTTGCTTCTTATAGCTTTCGGTACAAGTCTGCCCGAACTTGTCGTAAGCATAAAAGCTGCACGCAAAGGCAATGCCGATATGGCAATAGGCAATATCATAGGATCAAATGTAGCAAATTTCAGTATGGTTTTGGGTGGATCAGCATTGATAAATCCGCTTAGTGTAAATGTGAGTAAAAATTTATTTGATATAGTCTCAGTACTTGTTGTTTCGATAATGCTTGTTTTCATAACTGCCAACAAACTCTATGCAAAATCAGCAGGTATCGTACTTTTGGTAATGTTGGCACTGGTTATAATACACAGTATCGCATAATTATTTTTTCGTTTTAATATAACCCAAATCATATAATTTATCATAAATTTTTGAAACTATTTCACCTGCAGCATGCCCGCCATGTCCGCCGTGTTCCACCAGCACCGTGACAACATATTTTGGGTGCTTATAAGGGCCGTAAGTAGTTAGCCAAGCATGAGATCTTTTATAATAGGTTAGTTCATTTTCCTTCATTCTTTTTTTCTCTTCCTGCGGTATTCCTACAACTTGTGCGGTCCCGGTTTTACCGGCAAGTGTTATCTTTGTTGTTAGATAGTTTGTTGCCGTTCCATGTGGTGAGTTACATACTTCATACATGGCTTTTCTTATAATTTTTATATATCTTTTCTCTTTTTTTGAAAAAATAGGTTTATTTTTAAAAACTATTGCTTTTTTCCCGATCTGTTTTATAAAGTGTGGGGTAACAGTATGTCCGGAAGCAATCATTGCGGTATATTTTGCTATTTGCATGGGAGTTACCAAAAAATACCCCTGCCCTATTGAAGTAATGATAGTTTCTCCTTGAAACCAGGGCTTGCCATATCTTTCCAATTTCCATTTTCTCGAAGGTAAAATTCCTTTTGATTCGTTTGCCAAATCAACTCCTGTTTTTTGACCAAAACCAAACTTTTCCAATACTTTTGATATATTATCAATACCGACCTTCAAACTTCCCTTATAGTAATAAACATCACAACTTTCTCTTATGGCCTTAACAATATTGACTTTATGATGACCCTCTTTTTTCCAGCATCTGAATTTTCTGTTTCCAAGCTCAATATATCCGGGATCATAAAAAATAGTATTTTTATTGATATATTTGCTATCCAAAAAAGCAAGACCGACACCCGGTTTTACAATAGAACCGGGAGGATAAAGACCGTTTGTAAGTTTATTGGTAAAAGGGTGGTTAAAATCAGTTGAAATTTTTTTCCATTCTTTAAAACTGATACCGTTTACGAACTTGTTAGGATCAAATCCCGGATAAGAACCTGCAGATAAAATAGAGCCGTCTTGAATATTCATAACTATAATAGCTCCACTTTTTCCATTAAAAAGTTTTGATATGTATTCTTCAAGCTTTACATCAATGCTTAAAGTAATATTTTCTTTTATCGGTTTAATTTTTTTTAGTACTTTTACTTCTTTATTGTAGGCTGAAACTTCACTTATTTTCTTCCCGGCATTTCCTTCAAGATATTTGTTGTAATATTTTTCTACACCGCTTTTCCCCGTAAAACCGGTTAAATTTGCAACAAAATCTTCTCTTACATCTTTTATATTGGCTTTAGCAACATATCCTAAAACATGTGAAAGTATATTTCCGTATGGATAGTATCTTTTTGAAGCGGGAGCAATTTTTATATCATCATCCAAAGATAATTCGGAAAAATACGGGATAATATCATTGTAAGGCATATATCTTATAATTTTTATATATTTATGTACATATGCGGAATCTTTTTTTAAATACTCTTTTTTTAACTTTTCTTTTTTTAACTTTGGAAAAAGTTTAATTAGTTTATCTATCTTTTTTTCCAATATTTTTAATTTTGTTTTTTTACTTAAATGCGGTTTTAATTCTATGGCAAATCCCAACTTGTTTACTGCCAGAGCTATGCCGTGATTGTCTCTTATGATTCCTCTAAGCGGAGGTATATCTTCTGTTTTTACAATATTGTTTTTTGCAATTTGCAAATACAAGGCGTGTGACTTTACGGATATATAATATATTTTTCCTATGAGTATAAAAAGAATAACAATAAAAATACCGACAGCTATCTTGATTCTATTCATACCACAACCGATGCAACAATAAAATCTGTAAAAATATAAAATAAATATTTACTATCAATGCTTGGAAGAGTGTAATTAAAAATATAACTTAGTATCAAATTTATCAAATAATAACCTATATATGCATTTAATATATGAAAAAAAATTCTATAATTTTTATCATTGAAAAATCTCTCTATTTTATCAATAATAAAAAAATAATATATACTAAAAAACAGTAAAAAAGAAAGCGGTATAAAGCCTTTGTCAATTTCAAATATTATTATATATATAAAAGCCAATACAACTCTGAAAAGATAGTTTTTTTCATACATATGTCTAATAATATAGTAAAATGCTACTCCGTAAAGAGGAGAAAGATATAGATATATAGAACTAAGAGATTCATATATAACAAGCAGTAAAAAAATCAGTAGATATTTTAAATTTGTTTTATAAAAGCTATTTCGTTGCATACGGGAAAATGTTTACATTTTATACAGTCAGCCCAAATCTTTTGTTTGGGCAACTTATCTTTGTCAATTTCTTTAAAACCTATCTTTTTAAAAAATTCTCTTTCGTATGTCAAAGCAAAAATAGTTTCAACATGTAGTTTTTTTCCTTCATTTATAAGAAAATTTACCATATTTTTTCCGATTTTGCAACCTCTGTAGTTTTTATCTACAATAATACTTCGTATCTCTGCTAATTTTTTGGAAAATATATGCAAAGCACAAAATCCAACTATTTTTTCACTGTTTTTAGCGACAACATACGATCTGATATTTTGAGCTATTTCATCATCGCTTCTATATAAGATTACACCGCTTTCAACCTCGGGACCAACCAATTTCTGCATATTTTCTATATCAAGCAATGTAGGCTTTTCAAGTACTATATTCATAAATATTTCTTTCATGCAAATAAAGTATCAAATATAGTTTCATTGGCTTTATCAATACCTCTTTTGTTAAGATTTGAAACAAGCAGTGCATCAGGAAACTCTTTTTTGAGTTTAAATAATTCTTTTTGATTGAGCTTATCGACTTTTGTAAAAACTTCTATAATTTTCTGGTCATCTCTTTTTATAGTTTTTATATACTCTCTGACATTTTTATCAATTTGTTGCGCAGGATGCCTGGCATCAAGAAGATGCACAAAAATTCTGATTGATACTCTGTTTTTTATAAAATCAGTTAAATTTTTACTCCACTCTTCCTGCATTGATTTTGAAACTTTTGCATATCCAAATCCCGGAAGATCGACAAATCTTGCTATAAATTTTTCTTCATCTTTTTTATATATAATTTCAAAAAAATTTATAAGTCTTGTTTTTCCGGGTGTTGAAGACTTTTTAGCCAAGCCTTTTTTATTGGTTAAACTGTTGATAAATGAGCTTTTACCCACATTGCTTCTACCTAAAAATGCCACCTCGCTGATACCTTCTTCAAGCATATTTTTTTTTGATGTGGAGGATGTTATAAAATTTGCATCAATAATTTTTATCACTTTTTTTTCTCTTCCACTTTAAAGATAAACTTAACAGGTTTGTTGCCACTGCTTTTTACATCATATTTGCCGTTTAACTGATCTATGGTAATGTCATCACCATATATTTTTTTATTTGTATCAATATCTTGCAAATAAGCATTTCCTATAAAACGATAATATTTTTTTAAAGGATTATATATGATTTTATCAGCTTTACCGGTATAATGTTTTTTATTTAGGATTAATTTAAAGTTTGCCTTTCCCGTTGCGGTATATTTAACGGGGTTTTTGTTTTTATCAAAATTTATAACCAATACATCTGACGTTATCGTATCATATCCTTTTACAACTTTGACATTACCTGTAAATTTAGATATAAGCTTTGTTTCATCTGCTTCAAAATGTTTGGAAGTGATTTCGACATTCTCACTTTTTGCTACAAGCATACTGCTGAGTATCAGGGCTATCAAAATTATTTTTTTCATTATTTTTTAAAATCCTCCGTTAAGATATTTGCTTTTATATTTTGAGCAACCAATTTTTTTTCTCTTTTATAATAAATAAAAGAACTTCCTGTAACTTTACTTTTTTTATATGTTGCTTTAAATGGTGTATCAGATGAAAGTATATCTTTTTTTAGGTTATAAATGACTGTATTGGAAAAAAGTGTTTGGTCTGTATTGTCTTTGTAAAAAACATTTCCAAAAAGAGATAAAATATTATTTTTCAATATTCCCTTATCTGCCCAAATCTTTTCATTGGCACTGTTATCTTTTTTGTTTGAATATATCCTGTACAGTTCATATCTGTCTTTGTACCGCTTTAGAGTTTTTGCCTGAAGATATGTATTTATGCCATTATAGGTTATATCATACATTTTACTCTCTTTAAGCTCCATCAACGGTGTATTGGTCATATCCGTATATAAACTTAATGTTTTTGATTTTTGATAAAACAAAAACAGTGATGCTATGACAAAAAAAAGTATAAAAGTTAAAAAAAATCTTACACCCAATGCGATACAAACCTCTCTTTTAAGTCACACTCTCTTAAGAGTATTTCAATCATTTCTCTAACAGCTCCTTTGCCTCCACTTTTATGCAAAACTACTTTTGCCGCATCTTTGGCATAAGGTAAAGCATCGCTGGGAGCAAACGAATACCCGACAACACTCAATACAGGAACATCATTTATATCATCGCCTATATAAGCTACTTCACTATATTTTAAACCTTCTTTGTGGATTATTTCATTTAATTTTTCTATCTTTTTTTTCACTCCCTGATATATATAAGTAATGCCGAGTTCTTTAACTCTGTTGGCAACAATTTGGGAATTTCTGCCTGTTATAATAGCAGTTTTTATATCCATTTTGTGAAGTGTTACAATTCCTAATCCATCTTTTACATTGAAAGTTTTTATCTCATTGCCGTTACTGTCATAACTTATATCGCCATTTGTCATACACCCGTCCACATCAAACACAACAAGCTTGAGGCTCATAAAATGCCTTTGGTGCTGGGAGTGGCAATTTTATCGTTATACTGTAAAGCCCTTCTTAGAGACAAGGCAAAAGATTTAAAAACAGCCTCTACAATATGATGTTTGTTACTACCTCTTTCTTTTATGATATGAGCATTGATAGATGCATTAAAAACAAGTGCTCTGAAAAATTCTTCTGCAAGCTCGGCATCAAATTCACCTATTTTTCCAAAAACAGGCACTTCATATACCAAATATGCTCTGTTTGACAAATCAACGGCACACTTGATGCTGGCTTCATCCATAACGATTGTCGCGTCTGCAAATCTTTCCCTGTTTTTTAACGGATATATTTCATCTTTTAAGGCTTTGCCCATAACAATACCCACATCTTCCACACTATGGTGAAAGTCAACTTCCAAATCACCGTCACATACTACACTCAAATCAATCAAAGAGTGTTTTGAAAAAGATTCCAGCATATGATCAAAAAAGCCTATGCCGGTATTTATATCACTTTTACCGGAGCCGTTTATATCCAAAACAATCTTGATATCCGTCTCATTGGTTTTTCTTTTTATTTCAGTCATTTCTCATATCCTACTTTCTTACTATAAATGCACCGGGAAACCGTCCTTCTTTTATAAAATCCCTGGCTTCATTTTCGCTTTTATAACCGCTAAGCCAAACTCTATATATAGGACTTCCTTTATAAAATCCTTTAACTATGGCGGTATGATATGTGTTATTGTAATTATCATATCTTTTTTTGTATATCTTGGCTCCTTCGTATCTTCTAAAAGAGCCGATTTGTACAGAAAAATTATCTAATGTTATAGATGTTTTGACTTTGTTGGATGCAGTAGTTATCTTTCCGTTAAATCCAAGCACTTCCAATCTGACCGGGGCAGTACCGCTTCTAACGATACCTATCTTTTTTGCCGCGGCGTAAGAGAGGTCTATTATCCTGTTTTTTACAAACGGTCCTCTATCATTTATGCGGACTATTGCACTTTTACCGTTTAACAAATTTGTTACTTTTACTATGGTATTCATAGGCAGAGTTTTATGTGCGGCAGTCATTGCATACATATCGTACCACTCCGAATTGGAAGTTTTTCTTCCATGAAAATTCGGACCGTACCAACTGGCAATACCTCTGTATATGTTACCCGTACTGACAACCGTGGGATAATATGTCCTGCCGTTTATCGTATATGGCTTCATAGTTGCTCTTTGAATACTTGCAGAATTATTTATCCTGTGTTTTTTTACAGGAGTATAATATCGCCCGTAATAACTTCTTGAAGAACAGCCGGTAATCAGCAAAAGCACAAAGAATATAAGGAAAATATGTCTAATTCGGTATAACAATTTTCTCTCCCGGTTTCAACAAAGAATTTTTCATATTGTTGGCTTGCATTATTTTTTTAATCTTTACTTTAAATTTTTTGGATATAAGTGAAAGTGTATCGCCTCTTTTTATGGTATACTTTACAAATCTCGGACCTGTTGAAGGTATGATAAGTTTTTTCCCAAGTTTTAAAAAATTGCTTTTTAAATGGTTAAAATCTTTTATAACTTTATACGGTATGCCGAATTTTTTCCCTATTTTATATAAAGAATCCCCTCTTTTTATGAAATAAACATAAAATTTTCTATTGTTTTTTGTTGGTTTGTAATTTTTTTGAAAAAGAGAGTATTTGTTGTAAGGGATATATATAGTATATTTTTTATCATACGGAGGAGTAAAATAATATTTTAACTGCGGATTATACTCTTTTAAAGTTTTTGCCGACAAGTGTATGCTTTCGCCGATACTGCTTAAGGAAACCCCGCCTTTTACATCTACGGTGGCAAGGGCAAAGGTACTTCCTCTGTTCATTAAATGATCTGCATTATTTTCAGCTATAAAGTCTTCATCATTTGAGAGGTTTGCCATCATAACTATCTTTCTTATATACATTCTGCTTTCTTTAGGCAAATATTTTTTTCTCCCGTCCAAAAGCAGATTCAAGTCATCGCTTCCGAGTTTTTTTATAATTCTGCTTAGCTTTCCTTCACCGCAATTATATGCAATCGCGGCAAGATACCATTTGCCAAATCTTTTATGAAGAAATTTCAAATATTTGATAGCTATTTTTGTGGATTTTATAGGATCTTTTCTTTCATCTATATATCTATCTACTTTTAAACCGAGCAACTTGGCGGTTTTAGGCATAAATTGCCATAAACCTACGGCACGGGATCTTGATCTGGCTTTTGCAGAAAAGTTTGATTCAGCCATAGCAAGATATAAAAATGCTTTTGGAATACCTGCTTTTGTTATCATTTGTCTTATAATGGGTATGAAAGTTCTGCCGTCTTCAAGCACTCTTAAAAAATGTTTTGTTTTGTAAATACCGATATTATTTTTCATAGACAGAAAAACAGGATCTTTCAAAAAAGCTATATCAATATCAAGGCTTTTGAGTATTTGTATCTCTTTGGTATAGTCATCTTCCATAGTCAAAAGACCCCATGAAAACTGCCAAACAAGTATCAATCCTAAAAAAATTCTAATCATAAAGTAAAATCCTTAAATATAAAGTACTCAACTACGGTTAAGTACTTATAATTTTCAATTTTATCCTAAAAATTCTTTAAAAACTCTTTTTGCATTCTTTGTCGTAATTTTACAAATATCTTCATAGCTTATATCTAACAGTTCGGCCATTTTTTTTGCAACAAAAGTTGTATAGTAAGGTTCATTTCTTTCACCTCTATGAGGATGAGGGGTAAGATATGGAGCATCAGTTTCCAAAACAATCTTCTCAAGAGGAATTTTTGGCAAAATCTCTACTAATTTTTTAGCATTTTTAAAAGTCAAAACTCCGCCTATACCAAAATAAAATCCATTTTCCCCAAGCTCTAAAAGAATTTCACTTGCATTAAAACAATGGAGAATTCCGCCTTGCTTGAAATTGCCATAACTTTTTAAGATATCCAAACTGTCTTTGCTTGCTTCTCTTATGTGTACTATCAAAGGCTTGTTGTATTTAAATGAAAGTTCTATCTGTTTTTTAAAAATTTCTTGTTGCTTGTTCTTAATTTTCTCTTTGTTTTTATTTTCCATTCTAAAATAATCAAGCCCGCACTCTCCAACTGCGATACACCTTTTATCTTCAAGATATTTTTTTAAGATATTTTCATCAAATTCTTCAAGATTATAAGGATGCACCCCGGCTGCAAAGTAAACATTGTCATACTTATAAGAAATATTTTTGGCTTTTGGCAAATCTTTTATATCGGCTCCCGGTATAACAAACCCTTTTACATCATGTTCTTTTGCTCTTTTTATAACTTCATCCAAATCTTTATCATAACTTTTATCATCAAGATGGCAGTGGGTATCTATAATCACTTTTCTTTCTCCTCGTATAAACTTTTGGCAAATTCAAAAGCTTTTTGATGTATCTTTTCTCCGCTTATCATTCTTGCTAATTCATCTATCTTGTCTTTTTTGTTTTTCAATACTTTTACTTTTGACTCTTCCTCTTCTTTAAAAACCAAAAAATGCATATCGGCCTTTGAAGTAAGTTGCGGTTGATGGGATATAGCAAAGATTTGATAATTTTTTGATAATTTTTTTAGCAGTATTGCTATGCTCATAGACTCTTTTCCGCTTAAATTGGCATCTACTTCATCAAGTATCAAAATACCGTTTTTATCAACATTGACAATATCGTTAAAAGCACTCAAAAAAGCCAGCCTGACACGGTTAAATTCACCGGAACTTATCTTGTCAAGTTCAGTTCCCCAAAGATTTATATTTATCTCATCTTTTCCGTGCTTGCTTATATCGCTTTGTTCTAAAACAAGTTTTATTTCAGGAAGATACAGCATTGAGAGATAGCTGTTTATAAGAGAATTTAACTCTATCAAAGCAGTTTTTCTTTTGCTTGTGATATATTTACACATTTCTTCACACTTTTTTAAAAGATTTTGCTCTCTTTTTTGCAATTCATCTTTTTCGTAAGAAATATTTTCATACTGTTCTAATTCTTCCTTCTTTTTTTCAAGATAATCCAAGGCTTCTTTTACCGAGCCGTATCTTTGTATAAGGCGGGATAGTTTTTCAAGCCTGTTTAAAACAGTTTCTATATCAATATCGTCAAGTTCATTCAATTTTTCTTCCGCATTTTCAAAATATGCTCTTAATTCATTTAAACTCTCATCAAAAAATGTACTGTCGATATCCAATAATCCAAGAGCTTCATTTACAAAATGCTCATATTCAAATATCATTTTTGCATTTTGCAGCGAATCTGCAATCTTTTCTTTTTTTGAAAGAGATTTTTTTATGTTCATCAACTCTTCATATTCGCCGATTTTTGGTGCAATTTCCTCAATTTTTTCTATCTCATAGGTTGCAAACTCTTTTAATTCTTCAATTTTCTTCTCTTTTTCAAGAATTATTTTAAGTTTGTTTGCACACTCTTTATACTCATCATAAATCATTTGAAAATTTTTTAAAAATTTATCATACTCTTTGTGCGTTTTTGAAGCAATTGCATCAAGTACATTTAAAATCTTTATATTTTCAAACTCTTTGTACTCTTTCGGGGAAAGATAATCAATCAATTTTTTTGATATATTTTTGACTGTTTTTTTTGAAACTTGTGAGCCGTTTATAAAATATCTTGCACTTTTTATTTTTGTAAACTTAAAAATATTTACTTCATCGTTTTCTATCCCCGCTTCTTCCAAATCCAATTTATTGTCAAATGATACTTCTGCCAATTTTGCATCTATCTCTTTATACCCAAAAATACCCAAAAGTGCATTCAACAGCACCGATTTGCCTACTCCGCTTGCTCCGCTAAAGAGTATGAGACCTTTATCAAATTCAAGTTCTATTTCTTTAAAAACAAGATAATCTTTTAAGTACAATCTCTCTATCAAGCATCACCCCATTTTAATTTTTCTTTTAAAATTTTAAAATAATTTCTCTCTACTCTGTGTATCAGGTTTACTCTTTTTTGTGCCATTTTAAATTCAATACTCTCGTAATCTTTCAAATGGTATATATCCTGACCGTCTATAGCAACAAGAACATCATCACTGCTTTTTATCATAACCTTAAAATTTGCAGGCAGTATAAGCGGTCTTTGCGTAAGAGAATGAGAACAAAGAGGTGTAAGGATTAGTGCTTCGGTCAACGGAAATACTACAGGACCGCCGCTTGAAAGATTGTAGGCGGTTGAGCCTGTCGGAGTTGAAACTATAAGCCCGTCACCATAATAATTGTTAAAATGTATGCCGTCCGCATAGGCAGAAAGATCAACCATGCCAGCAACCATGGACCTTGAAAAAACAACATCATTAAATGCAAAAGCACTTGTCTGTCTGTTTTTTTTACTGAATATGACCTCAAGTACCATTCTTCTGTCTATTCTGTACTCATTTTTAAAAAGTTTATCCAAAAAAGTTTTCAATTCTTTGATATCTACATCGACCAAAAAACCGAGTTTTCCTATATTTACACCCAAGATAGGCTTATTGTATTTAAAACTTCTTCTACAAACCGATATCAAAGTTCCATCACCGCCAAGAGAAATGATAATATCACTTACTTGGCACATTTCATCAAAACTTACTCCTGTTTTATCAAGCAAAGATGCACTATCTTTATCCAATATCAATTCAACATTATGGCTACTTAACTTTTTTTCAATTTGATTGTAGTATTTGTGCAAATTGTGAGTATCCGGTCTTACAACAAGTCCGATTTTTTCAATTTTTTCAATTTTTTCATCTATATTTATAATTTGCACTGTTTGATTTCCTTTTAAAAAAATTGATTGTATAATACCAAAACTTTTTTAAAGGAGTGTTTATGAGCACTAAAAGATTAAGCAAACTTGATGCGCCGAAACTTTTAAAAAATGATGAAAAAGTTATGGAAGAAAATGACTTTATCGTATCAAAAACCGACACCAAAGGTTTTATAACATACTGCAATCAAATCTTTATAGATATGTGCCAATACTCCCCGGATGAACTTATAGGTGCAAATCATAACCTCATAAGACATCCCGATATGCCCCGCATTGCATTTAAACTTTGCTGGCAACTTATACAAAACAGACAGGAATTTTTCGGTTTTGTTAAAAATTTAAGAAAAGACGGAGGATATTACTGGGTATTTGCCAATATCACGGCTTCGATTGATACGAACAATAATATTATAGGGTATTATTCGGTAAGAAGAAAGCCTTCAAGAAAAGGCTTGGAAGCTGTTATACCTCTTTATAAAAAACTTGTTGAAGCGGAAAAAAAAGGAGGAATGCAAGCTTCTGAAAAAATCTTGAGTGATTTTTTAAAACAAAACAATACATCATATGATAAACTTGTCATAGCACTACAGTCAATGTAAAAGTACTTATAATAAAATATTTAACTTATTTTGGATATAATCACCTCCTTAAAAAATATCAAGGAAACAGTTTGAGAACACATTACAATACCGAAGTCAGCGAAAAAGATATAGGCAAAGAGGTAAAACTTTGCGGATGGGTTAACAGCAGAAGAGATCATGGAGGAGTTGTTTTTATAGATTTAAGAGATAAAACAGGTCTTATACAGCTTGTTTGCGATCCGAACGACAATGAAGAAGCTTGGAAATTAGCAGACAGCGTCAGAGATGAATTTGTTTTGGTTGCACAGGGAAAAGTAAGGCCAAGAGGTGAAGGATTGAATAATCCAAATCTAAAAACGGGGACTATAGAAGTTGTTGTTGATAAATTAACCATAGAAAACAAAGCTCTTCCTATGCCTTTTGATCTTGGCGATGAAAGAGTAAATGAAGAGATTAAACTAAAATACAGATATCTTGAACTCAGAACAAAAAAAGCCCTTGAAATATTCAAATTAAGAAGCAAAGCTTCCATTGCAGCA
>Ga0256914_1000547_pt1 | contig 37078 bp, 40 predicted proteins | sample HulkmetaG_FD_191571 | JGI IMG/M metagenome (GOLD analysis project Ga0256914, IMG submission 191571) | Hydrothermal chimney microbial communities from Main Endeavour vent field at the Juan de Fuca Ridge, Pacific Ocean - Hulk | ecosystem: Environmental > Aquatic > Marine > Hydrothermal vents ... | reverse complement strand
GGGGTCCCCACAAAATTTTAAAATTTTGTGGGGTAAAACTTATGCTACGCCTGTCGGCGAGAGAAACAATCATGATTTTTATTTTTGTTTGTGTTTTTTGAAACATGATTATTTCATTTGTTTTTGATTAAGTACTTATTTTGAGTTTAAAGTCCAGACCCCTTCAAAGTTAGCCGGTGGGTTTTTTATAAAATATTTGCATCTATCAACATATAATTTATATAGTTTTTGTTTGTCGCCCGAGTATAATTTTTCAAAAAGCCATAAAGCTTTTTTAAAATCGGATTTTCTATATAATTTTAAAGCTTCATGGTATTTTTCTATACTTTCTTTACTTATATTTACCCAAAAGTTATTAGTATCGCCCATACATTCATATACTTTTACAGCTTTGCTTTTGCCTTTTACTTTTACAATATCCAATTCTCTTAAAAGATACCCTTTTTTCCTTAATAACTCTTTTGTAAATTGTGTTAAAACTATCTTGGCACCGTATAATTTGCACAGTCCTTCAGATCTTGAAGCAAGATTGACCGCATCTCCTATGCAAGTATAATCACTTCTGCCAAGTGAGCCCATTTCTCCGACAATACTTTTTCCTGAATTTAAACCTATGCCTATATCGATATGGGGTCTTTTCCGTAAAAAAAACTGATCATTTAGTTTTTTAAGAGCAATTATCTGTTCTATTGAAGCTTCGAGTGCAGTATCGGCATGCAGTTCAACATTTACAGGAGCATTCCAGTATGCCATGATGGCATCACCTATAAATTTATCTACAGTACCATTGTGTTTTGTAATAATATCTACCATTGGTGTCATATAATCATTTAAAAGAGTTATTAACTCTTTGGCCGAGCCTATTTGTTCCGATATACGGGTAAAGTCTCTAATATCACTAAAAAATATTGTGATTTCCCGTTCTTCTTCCATCGAAGTTCTTTTATCTTTCAATAACTCTTCAACAACTGCGGAAGAAACTTTTTTTGCAAACTTTGATTTTATCAATTTTTTTTGTCTGTTTTCGTAAAAAAGATTGATTGTTGTACCTGTAAAAAATAGTATATTCATATAAAGCATAGGAAACAGGGTATTTAAAATTATTCCTTTTGAAAACATAAGATAATAATGCAAATACAAAAAAACAATATTTAAAATCACAAGAGATGCAATGGATAAAAATATATTCGGGATAAACAGTAAACCAAAAACAATAAATCCTATAACAATCATACTTGCCAAATCGGCACTGCTTGCCCATATGGGAGTTGATATAAAGTTTTGGTTTATCATATTGTCAAGTGCATTTGCATGGACTTCAACACCCGGATATGCAGCATCAAAAGGTGTGCTTCTTAAATCTAAAAGACCAGCGGCAGAAGTTCCTATGAGAACAAATTTATTTTTAAATAATGATTTATTGATTTTGTTATAGTAAACATCAGCAGCAGAAATATATTTATATTTTTTTTGAGGACCACTATAATTGATGCTCATTCTGCCGTATATATCTGTTGGAATAGTTATATTTCCTATGCTGATAGAGGTTATGCTGTTATTTTCATAGTTGAGTGTTATAAACTTTGTCTGCATTGCATTTCGTATCATTTCCAGACTTAAAGATGGGTATAGATTATTTTTATATTTTATTAGCATAGGTATGCTTCTTACCACGCCGTCATTATCGGGAATAGTGTTAAAATATCCGTTCGCATTTGCATTTTTTTGGATAAGAGGTATATTTAAAATGGCTCTGTATGCTTTAATGATATATGAATGCTTGGGTTTGTTTTTTTCTATAATCACCGCATCTAAATTCGGAGCAAATTTTGGTTGTATGCCGTCATTTTTCAAACTAAAAACATATCCTACTACAGTTGGTGTTTTTTTGATGGTTTCAGCCAAAATAGCATCATAATCTTCAATATTTTTTTTCTTTATGCCAAGTTTGGACAGAATGGTTTTTGGTGAACTGTTGTCGGGTTCGGCAAAAAGAATATCCAGACCTATTATACCAGCACCCGCATTAGTGATATTTGTTATGATTTTTGCTATCTTGTTTCTGCTCCATGGCCATTGCCCTAACTCTTTTAAGCTTTTTTCATCTATATCTACTATAACAATACTTTTATCAGCTTTCTTTTCACCTCTTGTTATAAAATATATATCATTTATTTTATTTTCAAACTGTAAAAAAATAGTAGGATATTTGATATATAAAATTAAAAAAAATAGCAAAAGAAAAATAGTTACAAAAAATAGAATCAATTTTTTTTTCATAAGTTCAAAAACTTCCTAATCTTTTGCTTTAGTATAAATTTTTATATAAATTTGCAGTATATCTATAGCAGCGGGCGTAACACCGCTAATCTCACTTGCGGCAAAAAGAGTAGGGGGTTTGATTTTTTTTAGCTTCTCTTTTATTTCATTGCTAAGACCTGAAATTTTTTCTATATCCAAATCATCCGGAATTTTAAGATTCATCAAGTTTTTCATTTTGTCTATTTGCTCTTTTTGTTTTTGTATATAATTATGATATTTTGCTTCTATTAGTATTTGCTCTTTTATTTCATTATCTAATTCTTCAAAATCTTTTACAAGTTTATGAAGTTTGTCAAGTGTAAAACTTTTTCTTGCAACTATCTTTTTTAACTCCATTTTATCAGATATACTATCTTCATCCATTTCATTTAAAAATGTATTGTTTTCCTTTGAAGGTGTTAAAAATCTCTGATTTAGTAACTCGATTCCCTTTTTGGCATGTTCTTTTTTATAAAGCATTTTATCATAAGTTTTTTCATCTATTAGTCCCAATTTATATCCATATTGCATAAGTCTTAAGTCAGCATTATCTTCTCTTAAAAGTAGTCTGTATTCTGCTCTGCTGGTAAACATTCTATAAGGTTCTTTTGTACCTTTTGTAACCAAATCATCTATAAGCACCCCTATATAAGCTTCATCTCTTCTTAAAATTACAGGTTCTTTTTTTTCACAGCTCAAACTTGCATTTATGCCTGCCATCAAGCCTTGAGCCGCAGCTTCTTCATATCCGGTAGTTCCGTTGATTTGTCCGGCACAGTATAAACCTTCTACGGTTTTGGTCTCTAATGAATGTTTCAACTCGGTCGGATCAATAAAATCATACTCTATAGCATATCCGTATCTGACAATTTTAGCATTTTCAAGCCCTCTTATTGTGTGTAGCATTTCAAGCTGTGTATCAACAGGAAGTGATGTAGTAAGACCGTTTATATAGTATTCGGTAGCCTCAATCGTTTGAGGTTCTATAAAAAGATGATGTCTTTGTTTTTCCCTAAAGCGGTTGATTTTATCTTCAATGCTTGGACAGTATCTTGGTCCTATACCTTCAATCTGACCGGTAAAAAGAGGAGCTCTGTGAAAATTTCCCTCTATAATTTGATGAGTTGTTTCATTGGTATATGTGATATAGCAAGGTAATTGCTTGGGATTGAAATTTGACTTATCGGTTCGAAAACTAAAAGGAATCGGCGGTATATCTCCTTCTTGCATCTCCATTTTGGTAAAGTCTATGGTTTTAGCATCAATCCTTGGACATGTTCCGGTTTTTAATCTTTGGACATTGAAACCAAGTTTTTTGAGCGAATCACTTAGCTTATTTGAAGGAAATTCTCCAAATCTTCCTGCATTTTGTTTAAACTCGCCTATATGTATAAGCCCTTTCATAAAAGTACCGGCAGTTATGATGACTTTTTTTGCAAGATAGTGATTTTTTAAATTGGTTATAACTCCGGTAACTTTACCCTCTTTTACTATGATTTCATCTACAATTTCCTGCTTTATAAAAAGATTTGGTGTATTTAGACAAATATTTCTCATAAACATTCTGTATCTGTCCATGTCGATTTGGGCTCTACTTCCTCTTACTGCAGGACCTTTTGATATATTTAGTGTTCTAAACTGTATAGCGGTATTGTCCGTGGTTATACCCATTTGACCGCCCAAAGCATCAATCTCTTTGACAAGATGACCTTTTGCAAGACCACCGATTGCAGGATTGCAGCTTGCGGCTCCTATCTGTTCGACAAGTATAGTTGTTAAAAGAGTTTTTTTGCCAAGTCGTGCCGAACTTAAAGCTGCTTCGATACCTGCATGGCCGCCGCCTATGACAATAATGTCAAATTTCATTTTATTAAATTCTCCCTTTTGTGTATTCGGTAAAGTAATTATTATATCAAAAATGGTATAATAAGTACCTGATTGATTATGGAAGTTCTAAAAGACTTTTGTAAGATTTATTAAAAAGGATGGCATTGTTTACGGGATTGATAAGAGAAATAGCACAAAGCAGAATACAAAATAACAAACTATCAATAAAAGCAGATTATAAGCCGTCAGTCGGGGACTCTATTGCTGTAAACGGTGCATGTTTGAGTGTGATTAAAGTATATGATGGCGGATTTGAAGTAGAACTCTCTCACGAGAGTCAAAAGATAATCGCACTTGATAATTATAATGGTTTTGTTCATATAGAGCCTGCTATGAGATTTAAAGACAGAATTGAAGGACATATACTCCAAGGCCATATTGATGCTGTAGGAACTATTATAAAAATACACCATCAGGGGAAAAATCTTGATATTTTTATCAGGCTAAAAAAAGAGTTTATAAAGTTCATAGTTCCTAAAGGCAGTATCGCGGTAGATGGAGTTAGCTTGACGGTAAATGATGTTTTAGAAGATAGTTTTAGATTGACAATTATCCCAATTACAGTACAAAATACTCTTATAAAAGAGTATAGAGTCGGCAGACTTGTAAATATAGAAACCGATATGTTTGCAAGATATATATATCATATATTTAAAAAAGAAAAAAGTATTGGTTGGGACGATATAGACAAGATAATGGCAATATATTAAAATGGGATATATAAGAGCATGGTTTGAAAATGATGATGTATTGGCATTTTTTACCGATAGAAATGGCGGAGTTTCGGCAGATGCATACAAAAGTTTGAATGTAAGCAGTAATGTTGGTGATAATATACGAAATATCGTACAAAATAGGCAAATAATTGCAGATGATAATAATTTTTTACTTGAAAATCTAATATATATGAAGCAAGTGCATTCCAATCATGTAAAAATCATCAAAAACAGTTTTATAAACGAGATAAAAGAGTGCGACGGGATTGTAACTTCTAAGAAAAAAATACCTCTTATGACTATGGCGGCTGATTGTGCCCCCGTGCTTTTATATGACAGAGTAAAAAAGGTTATAGCCGCACTTCATAGCGGAAGGGTGGGGACAAAAAAAGAGATAGTCAAAAATGCTGTAAAACTGTTTGAAAAAGAGTTTGGTTCAAATTCAAAAGATATAGCAGTTGCAATTGGTCCTTCTATCGGTGTTTGTTGTTATGAAATAGGACAAGATATAGTTGATAGTACCGATAGCATTTATATCAAAGAAAAAAATAAAAAATACTATCTTGATATAAAAGCTATGCTTAAAGATCAGCTTTTAAATGCAGGAATAAAAATGGAAAATATCCAAATTTCCGATATATGCACAAGTTGCAACAAAGAGTATTTTTCATACAGAAGAGATGGAAAATGCGGAAGATTTTGCGGAATTATAATGCTAAAGACTTAAATAATGGCAAAATCAATCTTCTTTAATCAGATATTTTAAAACAAGGAGATATCAAAGGTGAAAATATGGTATGAAAATAACACAATTTTAATGATATTAAGTGCTTTTGTATTTATAGGAGGATATTTTTTCCTTCGGTTGGCATATCATATAAGCGATAAAATGCCATTTACTCAAGAAATAATACTTATCATCTTGGGAACTTTGGCAACAGTACTTATAACGGCTATGCTTTTAAACAAACAAACAGAAGTTGAGCTTCAAAAAGAACAAAGTATAAAATTTTTAGAATTAAAAAGTGAAACATATCAAAAAATTATTGATTTGATGGAAGAAATAGTTCAAAAAAAGACTGTAACGAAAGAGGATAAAAATAGACTTATTTTTAATACACATAGAATTGCACTTGTTGCTTCGCCGGCGGTACTTAATGAATACCAACTGTTTTTGGAAGTTTTTAACAGTGAAACCAAAGACGGTATTGTCAGTGTCGAAGATGCAAATCATTTAAATAAGGCATTAGCCAGGCTTACTATATTTATAAGAAAAGATTTGATTGGAGAGTTGGATAACCAAAGCGGACTTGATATAGATCATATCAACAGACAAATACTTTCAAATGCAGACATAATGCAGGATATCTCTATACATTAAAAAGATTTATATCATCTTTGTCATGTAAATAATCCAAATTTTTTGAAGTTATTAGATGAGAATCCGGTTTGCCTATATAGTAACCCTGTACATAGTCAAATCCCATAATCTTTACCTTGTCGTATATATCTTTGTTATGTACAAATTCAGCTATTGTTTTAATTTTTAATTTTTTTGCAAAATCAACAATAGTTCCGGCTATAATCTGTGTATCTTCATTTATATCTATATTTCTTATAAGTGAACCGTCAACTTTTAAAAAATCTACTTCAAGTTTTAAAATATATTCAAAATTTGAATATCCGCTTCCAAAATCATCTATAGCTATTTTTGCTCCAAGTGATTTTATTTCTCTTAGAAAACGAGTTACTTCTTTATAATTTTTTATACCTTCACTTTCAAGAATTTCAAATACAAGCCATGAGCCTATATCACTTTTTTCAAGTTTTTTGAGTATAAAATTTCTTGTTTGCTTATCAAGTATGTCGTCTACGGATAAATTTATCGAATATTCTACTTTTGAAAAGTTTATACCGTCAACAACTTTTGTAAATATTTCCTGCATAAGCCTCGGGTATAATTTTAACTGTTTTGAGATTTGTAAAAATTCTGACGGCTTTAAAAATATATCATTATCGAGTTTTAATCTCATTAGTGATTCGTATTTGTCAATTTTATGGAGTTTGATATTGTAGATTGGCTGAAAAAAGGGAATAACATTGTGCTGTTGTATAGATTTTTTTATAATTTTGTTTATTTTTATATTTTTTTCGTGTATGTTTTCATTATATTTATCATGATGATAGATTTCATACTGTGTTTTTTTGATTTTTGATTTTTTAAACGCACTATGTGTAAGCTTTAAAAGATTGTCGCTATTGATGGCGGCACCCATAGTAAAACCAATATCCAATTCATTGTCAGATATTAAAAAACTCATATTGATAATTTCACTTGAAAGTTTGTTTAGATAGTCGTTTAATTCTTTGTCGCTATTGTATTTTCTGGTAAAAATGGCAAAATTATCAGCTTCAAGCTTGTAAAGCTCAGAATCTTCATCAGGCATATGCTTTTTAAGCCATAGAGAAATTTCTTGCAATACTTTATCACCAAACTCATATCCGAAAAAATCATTTATGTCTTCAAAAGAGTCGATATTTATAAGAATCAAAGCTTTTGGTTTTTTGCCTTGATAATATTTTAGTTTCTTAAGGAGAGATTTTCTTCCGGGCAAATTTGAGAAATGCAAAGTTTTGTTTTGATATAAATTTCCAATATAATCATAACAAAAAAGAGATATGGTGGCTATAATCATTGCAATAGAAGTAGCAATGGTAATATTTTTATTATTGTAATTAATGGCAAAGATATTTGAAATTGCCAGGCCGATAATCATAAAAAATATAAAATTACGCAAACAAACCCTTTGAAATTACCTAAATTCGTAAAACTTTATCTGAAACTTTCTTAAAGTGTTATTATATTTTTCTATAACCGAAATAACATTTTTGCAATAAATTTGCAATATTAAGTACCCGACCAAAAGAAATCCCAATTAACAGAAACTCAAAAAAGCTGCCTCGTACTCGTACCGTTTTTTTTGTGCTATTAGTTGGGTACTTATCATCCGGACTGTTTAAAAAATACTTGTATGAAGTATATCGGTATAATAACAAATAAACTTAAGGATACCTCTAATAATCTACAAAGCTTCAAAAAGCAAAGAAGGTATAAGATTTTGTAAAAGAAATAGCAGTAGGTAATTTAAGAATTTATCTAAGACAGGTTTATATCTCATAAAGAATTTTAAATATAATTTAATGAAAAAATAGATATAATCCATTCCTTAATCTCACACACACCAATCCTTAAAGGTTGCGCAAATTGCGTTGATGGGTGTGGAGGATAAAACCAAAATACAAAAGGAGACATATATGGTTACTATGAAGGACCTATTGGAGTGTGGTGTTCACTTTGGGCATCAAACAAGAAGATGGAATCCGAAGATGAAAAAATATATCTTTGGAGAAAGAAAAAATATCTATATTATTGACTTGCAAAAGACTTTGAGATATTTCAGATATACTTATAATGTTGTAAGAGATGCAGCTGCCGAGGGTAAAACAATTTTATTCGTAGGTACAAAAAAACAGGCCAATGCAGCCATAAGAGAGTATGCTCAAAAATGCGGTATGCCTTATGTGGATCATAGATGGCTTGGCGGTATGCTTACCAATTTTCAAACTATAAAACAGTCTATTAGAAAACTTGAAGTTATTCAAAAAATGGAAGAAGAGGGTCAGCTTGACTTGCTTACCAAAAGAGAAGCTCTTGTTTTAAAAAGAAAAAAAGAGAAATTAATGAATTATCTTGGCGGCATCAAAGATATGAAAAGTGCTCCAGATATGATATTTGTTATAGATACCGTTAAAGAAAAAATTGCTGTAAAAGAGGCAAACAGACTTGGTATCCCTGTAGTTGCCCCGATAGATACAAACTGTGATCCTGATGTGATAGATTATCCGATTCCGGGAAATGATGATGCTATAAGAAGTATCCAGCTTTTCTGTAAAGAGATGAGCGAAGCTATTATCGAAGGAAAAGAGATTTTAGCTCAAGACCAAGAAAGCGACAAAGAAATACCTGTTGATGAAGAAATAGAGACAAAAGAAGAGACGGAAGAAGCACAAAATGACAAAGAGGCACCTGAAGTTGCCGAAAATAGTCCCGTAGAGCATGAAAAAGAAGGAGAATAGCAATGGCGGCAATTAGTGCATCATTAGTAAAAGAATTAAGACAAATGAGCGGTGCGGGTATGATGGATTGCAAAAAAGCTCTTAGTGAAACTGAAGGAGATATCCAAAAAGCAATGGATATTTTAAGAGAAAAAGGCCTTGGAAAAGCAGCTAAAAAATCTGACAGACTTGCAAGTGAAGGTTTGGTAACACTCAAAGTCAGTGATGATTTTAAAGTTGCAACAATGACCGAGATAAATTCTGAGACCGACTTTGTGGCTAAAAATGAAAATTTCATAAATCTTACAAAAAAAGTTACTGATTTTGTTCAGTCAGTTGATAGTGTTGATATAGATGAAATTAAGAAAAAAGATATAGAAGGTACAACTTTTGAAGAATTTTTCAATACACAAATTGCAACAATAGGCGAAAATCTTGTTCTTAGAAGAGTTGCAACCATAAAGGCAGGATATGCCGGTGTAGTTAACGGATATGCACATTCAAACGGAAGGGTAGGGGTATTAATCGGTGCAAAATGTGAAAATGAAGAAGTTGCGAAAAAAGCAACCGGATTATTAAAAAATATAGCAATGCATGCGGCTGCAATGAAACCAAAATATATAAGCTATAAAGAGTTGGACCCGGAATTTGTTGAAAAAGAAACATCAGCACTTAAAGCCGAAGTTGAAAAAGAGAATGAAGAATTAAAAAGACTTGGAAAAACTTTAAAGCATGTACCAAAGTATGCAAGCAGATTGCAACTTACGGAAGAAGTTTTAAAAGAAGCAAGAAAAGAACTTGAAGAAGCTTTGAAAGCTCAAGGCAAGCCTGAAAAAATATGGGATAGAATAATTCCTGGACAAATGGAAAGATTTATAGCGGATAACACACTTTTGGATCAAGAATTAACTCTTCTGAGCCAATTTTATGTAATGGATGATAAAAAAACTGTTGAACAAATTCTTGAAGAAAAATCAAAAGAGTTCGGCGGAAAAATAGAAATAGTCGAGTATGTAAGATTTGAGCTTGGCGAAGGCTTACAGAAGAAAGGTTGCGATTTTGCTTCGGAAGTTGCCGAACAATTAAAATAAATATAGTATAATACGATTGTGGGAAACTTGAAAATAGACAAAGAGGGGAAAGGCTTTGTTTAGTAGCCCGCAAATTAAAAAGAGTGAAAATATCCTTCTTAAATGTGAGGGTATTTCTCACTCTTTCGACTACCCTTTATTTGACAATATCAATCTTTCACTTGATAAAAAAGAGAGTATAGCGATTCTCGGGATAAGCGGAAGCGGTAAATCTTCACTTTTGCATATTCTTTCTACTTTGCTTAAACCAAACAGAGGTAAAGTTTTTTGCGAAGGAAAAGATATATACTCTCTTTCAGATGAAAAGCTTTTAACTTTAAGAAGAGAAGATATAGGTATAATCTTTCAGGCACACTATCTTTTTAATGGTTTTAGCGCGTATGAAAATATAGAATTATCTTCAATATTGACAAATCAGCCCATAGATAGCAGATTGATTGAACTCTTAAAAATTGATAATATCCTAAACAAGAAAGTTACCGAACTATCAGGGGGACAGCAACAGCGTATTTCTATAGCAAGAGTTTTAACGAAAAAGCCAAAAATTATTTTTGCAGATGAACCAACGGGCAATCTTGACAGACAGACTGCTAAAAATGTTATAGAAGCTGTATTTGAGTATATTTATGATAATGAAGCCGCTCTTTTTTTAGTTACGCATGATGAAGATTTGGCTGAAAAATGTGATAAAATATACCGACTGAAAGAAGCAAATCTCATAAAGGAGAAATAGTGGAATTGTTACAGATGATAGGCGGTAACAATGCTATTGTTTTTTTACTTTTGTTCACAAGAGTAAGCGGTGTGATAGCTTTTTTCCCTTTTTATTCTTATGGGTCTATCCCGGTTGGCTTAAAGGCTTTGTTTGCTTTTTTTATTACGATATTTTTATTTCCCAATGCAACTTTGGATATACAAAATTTTGATATAGCAACACTTGCCCTGGCTTTTGTAAGCGAACTTTTTTTAGGCTTGGTAAGCGGTACTGTGCTTCAGATTATTTTTGGAGCACTGGGTTTGGCGGGTGAACAAATATCATTTGTTATGGGTTTTTCTCTTGCAAGCAGTATAGATCCGATGACAGGAGTGAATTCACCTGTTATAGGAAGATTTATAACTTTGTTGGCTTTATTGGTTTTATTATCTTTCAACGGCCATCATCTTATACTATTGTTTTTAAGCAAATCTATAGGATATATAGGACTTGGTGGATATTATCCCGATATATCCGTATGGCATTATATTTCAAAAGCCATATCAAGTATGTTTGTGTTGGGTTTTGTTATATCTTTTCCTATTATTGCGCTTTCGCTTTTAAGTGATGTTATTTTTGGAATGCTTATGAAAACTATGCCCCAATTTAATCTTTTAGTAGTTGGATTTCCTATAAAAATAGCAGTATCTTTTATGGTTCTTACTGTAATATTAGGGTCAATTATGTATATATTTAAAAAAGAGTTTTTAGAAGCAATAAACCATTTAACAATACTTTTTTAAACTGTATTAAAAAGATTTTATTATAGAATTGAATTAATGTGATATAATTATAAAAGGAGAAAAATATGCAAATTTTACTTATCAATACAAACTCTTCTGTTTCAAAGCTTATACATTTAACCGCTAAAAAATATGATTATAATGTTGAAGAAATAAGTGATATAACCGAATTAACCGATGAATCTAAAGATATGGTATTTGTTGATGATGAAGCTTCAAAAGAGATAGACATTGATCTCTTAAAAGAAAAAACAAAATGTGATGAAGTAATATTTATAGCTCCCAAAGGTTCACAAAAACCCGAAGGGTATAAATATATGCTTACCAAGCCGTTTTTACCAAGTGATTTTCAAAATATCATAGAAAATATCTCAAATACCCATAAAGTAGTTGAAGAAGAGGCGGTAATTGAGGAGATAGCTGATAAAGCTCAAGATGAATCAGATGATGAAGAATACTCTGTAACGGATGAGTTTAATGATATTGAAAAATCAGAAGAGAAAAATGAAGATTTAAAAACAGAAGAAGAATCCGAAGAAAAAGATAATGAAAATGAAGAAGTAAATACACAAAATAAAGAAGAGATAAAAGATATTCAAGGCAGTGATGAGAGTGATGATGATATTGAAAACGCCATAGAAGAAGATATAACTTTTGATGAAGATTTATTTATAGATGATGAAGACAATATTAAAGCTGAAGAGAACAAGGATATAGATGAAGAAATTGTTTCGGATGAAAAGAAAGACCAAAACAGTTCTATTCTTGACAAAGAAGATATTATGGAAGTAAAAGAGTTGCTTGAAGATAATGAAGAAGAGTTTGTTGAGGATAACTTGGATATAAATGATAAAACAATTACGAAAAGTGATGATATAAAGCCCGGCAAAGAAGATTTTGATATATCTGAATTAAAAGATGATTTTGATGAATTCAAAGATGAAGAAGAGCCAATAGAAGATGAAATAGATAAATTTGAATTTGATATCGATAAAGATATTGACAGTGCAAATCTACAAGAAAATGAGAAAGAAAAACAATCTGATTATACAGATGAATTTGAAGATACGCAAGCAGAAGAAAGCATTAATGAAGAAGCACAGGTTGCAATTTCCGATATCAAAGAGGAAAACGATATAGCTAAAACCGAGAAAACAAATACAACGCATAATTCTCAAGAAGAGTTGGATTTGATTGATGAAGAGAGTTTAAAAGAGTTATTTGATGAGGCACAAGACACTAAAGAGAGCAAGGAGAATTTAACTGACAAAGAGGAAAATATGTATATAGAGTCATTAGAAAAAAAGAAAAAAAAAAAGAAGAAAAAAAATAAAAATAAAAAAATAAAAGATAAAAAATTAATTGAACTTCAAGAAGAAATTACTTCAAAATTACTTGATATAGATACATTAAGAGAAGTATTGGACGGTATGGAAATAAGAATCAAATTTTACAATAAAAACAAAAGGTAAATTTTGAAAAGAAGAGGTTCCATACTGCTTATATCAGGTCCAAGCGGAGCAGGAAAAAGTTCCTTGGTGAATGAAATTGAAAAAGAGATAGACAATATATATTTTTCAGTCTCCGTTACAACAAGACAAAAAAGGGAAGGCGAAAAAGAGGGTATTGATTATCACTTTGTTAGCAAAAAAGAGTTTGAAAAAGATATAAAAGATGGTTTTTTTCTTGAATGGGCAAATGTTCATGGAAATTATTACGGTACATCTTTAAAGCATACTTTAAAAGCTATAGAAGAAGGGAAATTGATACTGTTTGATATAGATGTACAGGGTTTTTTGCAGGCAAGAAAAAAAATTGGTGATTTGATAACATCAGTATTTATAACTACACCCTCACTTGAGGAACTAAGGAACAGACTTTTAAAAAGAGCAACCGATACAAAAGAAGCCATACAAAAAAGACTTGAAAATGCAAGTAGAGAATTGGAGTTGGCTAAAGAGTATGATTTTTTTATTATTAATGACAATTTAGAAAGAGCAAAAAAAGAGCTTTTGAGTGTAGCTGTAGCTTCAAAAATTAAATCTTCAAGTTTTGATCTTGATAATTTTATTAAAGAGTGGAAAAATATATCTATAAAATAGTCTATTAAGTTTTTTATCTGTATAATATGACAAAATTTTAAGGAGAATTTATATGGGTTTCGGAACACAAGAATTACTAATTATACTTGCTATTGTTATTATACTTTTTGGAGCAAAAAAAATACCCGATCTTGCCAAAGGTTTGGGAAAAGGTATAAAAGACTTCAAAAAAGCTGTTAAAGAGGATGATGAAGACGAAGTATCCGTTAAGAGTGAAAAAATAGAAGAAAAAGAAAAAGAGAGCCACAAAGAGACTGTCAGCGAAACAGATAAAGCATAGGTTTATTGTTTTGAAGAAGAAAGTTTATAAAACTTTAAGTAAATATATTGATGCTAATCTTATTATAGAAAAACCAAAAGATATAAAGCTTGGTCATTATTCTACCCCTGTTGCATTTTCTCTTGCCAAAATATTTAGAAAATCACCAATGATAATTGCTGAGGAACTTGGTAAAAAATTAAATGATGAAGAACTGTTTTGCAGTGTGGAAGCCGTAAAAGGATATATAAATTTAAAACTAAGTGAGAGTTTTTTAGATAGTGAAGCAACAAATGCTCTAAAAGATGAAAGTAATTTTGCAAAAGATAACAAAAGTAGAAAAATACTTTTGGAATATGTCAGTGCAAATCCGACCGGACCGCTTCATATAGGCCATGCAAGGGGTGCTGTATTTGGTGATACTTTGTATAGAATCGCCAAACACCTTGGATATGAGATAGATACGGAGTATTATGTAAATGATGCAGGAAACCAAATAGATATGTTGGGACTTTCTGTATATTTAAGCGGGAAAGATCAGTTTCTAAATCAAGAAGTAAAATGGCCTGATGAATACTATAAGGGTGAGTATATTAGTGATTTGGCCAAAGAGGCAAAAGAAATTTTTGGCAAGGATATATTTGAAGATGAAAAATATATAGAAAAGCTCTCATTTTGGGCAAAAGAGAAGATGCTTGATCTTATAAAATCAAATCTAAAAGAGTGCGATATAGAATTTGATAATTTTGTCAGTGAAAAAGAGTTATATAAAAAGTGGGATGAAGTATTTGATAAGCTAAAATCAAATAATGCACTTTATGAAAAAGATGGCAAATGGTGGCTAAAATCAACTGAATTTGGTGATGAAAAAGATAGGGTTGTCGTAAGAGAAGATGGCAGAGCAACATATCTTGCAGGTGATATTATATATCATAATGATAAATTTGAAAGAGGATATGACAAATATATAAATATATGGGGATCCGATCATCACGGATATATTGCAAGGGTAAAAGCCGCTATAAAATTTTTGGGATATGATGAAGATAAACTTGAAGTTATACTTTCTCAAATGGTGTCTCTTTTAAAAGGCGGTGAGCCTTACAAGATGAGTAAAAGAGCAGGTAATTTTATCTTAATGAGCGATATAGTCAAAGAGATAGGAAGTGATGCTTTGAGATTTGTTTTTTTGACCAAAAAAAGCGATACTCATTTAGAGTTTGATATAGATACTCTAAAAGCCAATGACAGTTCAAATCCTATATATTATATAAATTATGCCCATGCCAGAGTCAATCAACTGTTTGAAAAAAGCGGTAAAAGAGTAGAGGATATAGTCAATATAAAACTTGAAAATTTAAATACAAATGCAAAAAATCTGCTTTTTTATGCACTTTTGCTTCCTGAAATTATAGAAGATGCTTTTTCTCAAAGAGCTTTACAAAAATTGAGCGAATATCTTAAAAATTTAGCAGGCTTTTTGCATAAATTTTATAACGAACAAAAAGTAATAGGCTCAGAAGATGAAGATAAACTGTTGAAAATATTTGCTACTGCGGCTCTTAGTATAAGAGTCGGACTGAAACTGATGGGCATAAAAGCAAAGGAAAAGATGTAGGATTATATCTCTTTGCTTGTTTGTGTTTTATAATTATCTAAAAATTCTTCTATATTGTATTTTGATCTGTATTCGGGAGTCATAAGATGTATGAGTGTATCTCCCAAGTCTATTACTATCCAGTTATCACCCTCTTCAACGGTAATTATCGTTTCGCCATTCTCTTTCAGTTTTGTTTTTAAAGCATCCAAAAGTGCATATCCGTGCTTGTCTCCAAGAGTTGAGGCTATAATTACACTATCAACAAAATAATCTTTTTCTTTCATATTGAAAACTTGTATATTTTCACCTTTTTTTTCATCAATGGTATTAATTATCACTTCCAGTTTGTTTGTCATTTTTTTCCTTATAATATTCCGTTATATCTTTTAAGATGGTAGTAGGCAGAAACTTAGTATCCAAATTGTTTCTAAGTTTTGTAGAGCTAATATTAGCTGAAATTTGTAAAATTTTCAAGTTTTTCGGATACTCTTTTTTGTATCTTGTTGCTACCACAAAAGTTACCATATTTTTTAACTTTTCATACTCCGTCCATTTATGCAAATTTTCAAGATTGTCATCACCTAATATAAGATAGAGTTTGTCTATATCATATGTCCTGTAAAGGTATTTTACAGTTTCTATGGTCGGCACCGCTCTGTCTTTTTTTATTTCAAAATCCAATACTTCAACTTTGGGATAATTTTTAAAAAGTTTTTCAACCCATTTGTATCTTTTTTCGGGAGGTGCAAAAAAATTCTTTTTAAATGGATTTAAATATGCCGGTACAATAAATAATTTGTCAATATCAAGTTCTTGAAGTGCTTTTTGTACTATCAATTGATGTCCTGTATGCGGAGGATCAAAGCTTCCTCCAAAAAGTGCCGCATTCATTATATTTGATCCTTTAAAACCGACTTTAAAGCAAATTATACTAAAATATTACAATTATTTTTTTAAAAGGGATAAAATATGTCTATAAAAGTTGCTATCAACGGTTTTGGAAGAATTGGTCGATGTGCTGCAAGAATCATCACCAAAAGAGAAGGCGTGGAACTTGTTGCCGTAAATGATACAAGTTCAAGAGATATGACAAAAAATCTTTTAAAATATGATTCTGTTCATGGAAAATTTGATGAAACTGTAGAAATACTTGAAGATGACTTTATGCTTATCGGTAGTCAGAAAGTAAAATTTTTTAGTGACAGAGATCCGAATAACTTAGAATTTGCCAAGTACTCAGCTGATGTAGTTTTGGAATGCACAGGAGCATTGCTTACTCAGGAAAAAGCCATGCCTCATATAAAAAACGGTGTAAAAAAAGTAGTTTTTTCCGCTCCGGCAAAAGATGATACTCCGACATTTGTCATAGGCGTAAACAGTGATAAATACAATAAAGAAAGTATAGTGTCAAATGCAAGTTGTACTACCAATGCATTAGCACCTATCGTTAAACTTTTAAATGATAATTTTAGAATTCAAAAAGGATTAATGACAACTATACACTCATATACGAATGATCAAAATCTACTTGATGTCAAACACAAAAAAGACTTAAGAAGAGCAAGGGCTGCAGCAGTAAATATAATACCGACCACAACAGGTGCTGCAAAAGCCATAGGATTGGTGTTGCCTGAATTGCAGGGTAAATTGCAGGGTCTTGCTGTTAGGGTTCCAACTCCAAATGTTTCTATGATAGATTTGAGTGTTGTAGTTGATAAGAGTATATCTTTAAAGGAGTTAAAAGAGCTTATTGTAAAAGCTAGTCAAAATGAGTATAGAGGGCTTATCGGTATAGATAATGACAAATTGGTTTCAAGTGATTTTAACGGTGAGAGTATAAGTACCGTCGTTCCGCTTGATCTTTTGCAGGTAATTGATGGCAATATGATAAAGGTAATGAGTTGGTACGATAATGAATGGGGTTACTCTGAAAGACTTGTTGATATGGCAATACATGTTGTAAAAGGTTAGAATATGTTACAAACTATAAAAGATATAGATATTGAAGGTAAGAGAGTTTTTATAAGATGTGATTTTAATGTTCCAAAAGATGAATTTGGCAATATAACTGACGATAGAAGGATAAGGGCTGCACTTCCTACTATTAGATATTGTATAGATCATGATTGCAAGATCATACTTGGAAGTCATTTTGAAAGACCAACACCGGGAGTTTACGAAGAGAAATACTCTTTAAATCCGGTAGCAAAAAGACTTCATACTCTTTTGGGCAAAGAGATACATAAAGCTAAAGATGTAGTTGGAGAAGATGCTAAAACGAAGGCTTCATCACTTAAAAATGGAGATATTTTACTTCTTGCCAATTTAAGATTTCATCCGGGTGAAACGACAAATGATGAAAAATTTGCCAAGGAATTAGCAGCATTTGCAGATGTTTACATTAATGATGCTTTTGGAGCATGTCACAGAAAACATGCATCTATATATGCCATGGCTTTGCAATTTCCACCAAGTGCAAGAGCCGCAGGATTTTTACTGACTAAAGAGGTAAGTTTTTTTAGTAAAACTTTGGAAAATCCCGACCGTCCTTTTTTGGCAGTTGTAGGTGGGAGCAAGGTGTCCGGTAAACTTCAAGCTCTTTACAACCTCATAGGCAAAGTAGATAAAATCATTATAGGTGGAGGAATGGCCTTTACATTTTTAAAGGCCCAAGGATATGAAGTGGGTAAATCACTTGTAGAAGAGGATTTGATTGAAAGAGCAAAAGAGATTATGAAAAAAGCTCTTGAAAATAATGTAAAATTTTATTTACCGGTTGATTTGGTTGTTGCTCCCAAGATAGATGAGCATGCAACTATAAAATACTTACCTTCTCAGGAAATTCCCAAAGACTGGATGGGGCTTGATATAGGTCCGGCTAGTTCAAGACTTTTTAGGGAAGTTATAAATGATGTACAAGTTATAGTATGGAATGGTCCTATGGGAGTTTATGAGATAGATAAATTTTCCAAAGGAAGTATTATGATGAGCCATCATATAGCCGAATCAAATGCAACGACCATAGTAGGTGGCGGTGATACTGCGGATGTTACAAAAAGAGCAGGCGATATAGAAGAGATGACTTTTGTTTCTACCGGCGGTGGAGCATCGCTTGAATTGATGGAGGGTAAAAAATTACCCGGTATCGAAGTACTGGAGGTAAAAAAAGATGATATATGCGGCTAATTTCAAAACTAACCATACAAGAAATTCTACAAAAAATTATATCGGTAAATTGATAAATTTCGTAAAAGAGGAAGGTGTGAAAGAAGATATCTATATATTTCCTCCTTCTACCGCACTTGATAAATTTAATTTACCTTCAAATATTACCATAGGAGTCCAAAATGCCTACCCTGTGGAAAATGGCTCATATACCGGAGAAATAGGACTTGAACAATTAAATGAATTTGATATCAAAACTATTATTGTGGGTCATAGCGAAAGGAGGACAATATTTGGCGAAAGTCAAGAATTGATTGCTGAAAAATTCAATTTTTTTAAAAATCTGGGATACAAAATTATATATTGTATAGGTGAGTCAAAAGAGATAAGAGATGCAAATCAAACAATGCAATATCTTTGGAGTGAGTTTGATGATATTGATATAGAGTATAATAATTTGATAGTTGCTTATGAGCCTATATGGGCTATAGGAACAGGTATAAGTGCAAAAAAAGAAGATATAGATGAAGTTTTATCGGCTTTAAGAAATAAGATAAAAGTTCCGCTTCTATATGGAGGAAGTGTTAAAAGTTCAAATATCAAGGAGATAGCAGGTATAAAAAATTGTGATGGAGTTTTGGTGGGAAGTGCAAGCTGGAATATAGAAAGTTTTTGTGAAATTATAAAAAATAGGTAAATCAATAAAAAGGATAAATATGTTAATGAAGGGTAAAAAAGGATTGATTGTAGGAATAGCAAACAATAAGTCAATAGCTTACGGTATAGCCAAAGCAGTTGCAAGAGAAGGAGCAGAGCTTGCCTTTACATACTTAAATGAGCAGCTTGAAAAAAGAGTAAGACCAATAGCTCGGGAGTTGGGAAGTGACAAAGTATATAAACTTGATGTAAACAGTGATGAAGAACTTGCAAATCTTACTGAATTTATCAAAAATGACTTTGGAAAAATAGACTTTATAGTTCATTCTGTTGCATTTGCTCCAAGAACTGCACTTGATGGCAGATTTATAGATACTGACAGGAAAGCTTTTGATATAGCTATGCAAACTTCGGTTTACTCTTTGATTGCACTTTGCAATGCTTGCGAGAGTGTGCTAAACGACAATGGTTCAATTTTAACTTTAACATATCTTGGAGGACCGAAATATATACCTCACTATAATGTAATGGGTGTAGCAAAAGCAGCACTTGAGTCAAGTGTAAGATATCTTGCGGTTGATTTAGGAAACAGAGGCATAAGAGTAAATGCTATAAGTGCAGGACCTATAAAAACTTTGGCAGCTAGTGGCATAGGTGATTTTAGAGCCATTTTAAAATGGAACGAGATAAATTCCCCGCTTGGTAAAAATGTAACCATTGATGAGGTGGGAAATAGTGGAATGTATTTGTTAAGTGATCTAAGTAGTGGAGTAACTGCGGAAGTACATTATGTAGATGCCGGATACAATATCATGGGTATGGGAGCAATAGATGAAGATGAAGAGGGTAAAACCATAATGAAATGGGATAAAAACCGTTAAAAAAAGCATAAATACTTTTTATATATTTCTCTTTACAATAAACACAAGAGGTAAGTTAAAAAAGGAGAATTTAAAATGAAACAATCATATTTCAAAAAAACACAAACAAAAATAAAATCTATGATTGTTTCTCTCGCCGACAGGCGTAGCATAAGTTTTACCCCACAAAATTTTAAAATTTTGTGGGGACCCCAAAGTGATAGGAATTTTTGCTGGAATTCATTTCCGGCAAAAAGGAGAATTTAAAATGAAAATATTTTTTAAAAAGTTAAGCTATATATTTTTAATGATGTTTATCATATCGCTTATCTCTTTTATTGCAATTCATATAGCACCGAATTCATTTTTTGCCAGCGGTGAGTTAAATCCCAATATAACAAAGGATTCAATTGAACATTTAAAAAAAATATATGGGCTTGACAAGCCTTTGATGATGCAATATTTTTCATGGATATGGGCTATGATTCATCTTGATTTTGGTGTATCTTTTGCAAGTGGCAAAATGGTAAAAGATGAAATATTAAGTCGAATAGGCATAACGCTTCTTATGAATTTTATCTCTTTGGTGCTTGTTTTTGTATTTTCTGTATATCTTGGCATAAAATCAGCATTAAAACAGGGGAGCGTTTTTGATAAATCTGCAAAGCAGTTTTTTTTAGTAAGTTATGCTATGCCGTCATTTTATCTTGCACTTTTATTGGTATCGTTTTTTGCTGTTTATTTAAAATGGTTTCCGATATCCGGGCTACACTCGATAGAGCAAAAAGAAGGATTGCAATGGTATATGGACTATGCATGGCATTTGGTGCTTCCTATATTTGTTATGGTTTTTGGAGGAGTCGGAACATTGAGTATGTATGTTAGAAGTTTAAGTCTTGATATATTAAAGAGTGATTATATATTTTTTGCAAAAAGCAGAGGACTTGACGAAAAGATAATTTTTAAAAAATTTATAGTACCGAATCTGTACCCTCCCATTATAACAATACTCGGACTTTCATTGCCCGGAATGATAGGTGGCAGTGTTATTTTGGAATCTATTTTTTCTATAAACGGTATGGGACTTCTCTTTTTTCAAAGTGCAATGAGTAGAGATTATCCGGTTATTATGGGGATACTCATCATTTCAACTTTTTTAACACTTTTTGGAAATATAGTAGCTGATTTGTTGCTTTTAAAGTTAAATCCTCATTTTGCAAGAGCAAAAAGATGATTAGATTATTGGAGGTACCCTTATTTTAGAGGTATCTTTAATTTTTTTGGATAATTATCTTCCAACCTCCTGTTTTTTCTTTTTCTTTAGATAGGACTTTATGTCCTTCTTTTTCTACTGAGTCGGGTAAATTGTTTATGGCTGAGCCGTCATCTATATAAAGTTCAAGTATATCATCTTTGTTCATTTGGGATAATTCTATTTTTGTTTTAGCAAAATTAATCGGACATTTTATACCTCTGAAATCTTTAATTATTCTGCTCATTTTAAATCACACTCCTGTATTTCATAATCTTGCAATTCTTTTATACCGTGTTTTGAGCATACTCTGCAATCTTCATTTTTTTTGAAATTTATTTTATCAAAATCCATACTAAGTGCATCAAATATAAGAAGTTTATTGCTTAAAAGTTCACCGCAGTTTGTTAAATATTTGATGGCTTCTGTTGCTTGAATCGTTCCAAGCATTCCGGCAATCGTTCCAAGTACTCCGGCACTTGAGCATGTAGGAGTACTTTGAAGAGGAGGAGGTTCGTTGAAAACACAGGCATAACAGGCTGATTTATGAGGAAGTACCGTCATAGTTTGGCCGCTAAATCTTAATATACCCCCATGAGAAAAAGGCTTGTTTGTAAGCACACATGCATCATTTATAAGAAATTTTGTAGCAAAATTATCACATCCGTCTATGATAAAATCATACTCTTTTATAATATCAAGTATATTTGTTTTGTTTATAAATGTTTCATATGTATTGATGATGATATCCGGATTGATTGCGAGCATTTTTTGTTTTGCTGAAACAACTTTTGGAATTCCTATATCATTTGTGGTATGTATAACTTGTCTTTGTAAATTGCTAAGATCAACCTTGTCGGCATCTGCTATACCTATGGTACCTACTCCGGCAGCCGCAAGATAAAGAGCAACAGGGCTGCCAAGACCTCCTGCGCCGATGATAAGTACTTTTGAGTTTAAAAGTTTTAACTGTCCGTCTACCCCTATATCCTGCAAGATAATATGTCTTGCATATCTTTCTATCTGATCATCTCTCATTATATATCATTCACCAAAAAGAGATTTTAGAGCATTTATATCCGTAGTTTTTTCTTCTTTTTTTGTGCTATCTTCTATAGCGGATGTTCCTTCTCTTTCTACCAATTCTATCTCATAACCACTTAACATGGAAGCGAGTCTTATATTTATACCGCTTTTGCCTATTGCTTTTGATTTTTGATCGCTTGGCAATGTAACTATCGCTTTTTTACCTTCTATTTTTACATTTGAAACAATAGCCGGACTTAGGGCTTTTGTGATATAAATTTCAGGGATACCGGAATACTCTATACAGTCTATATTTTCATTTTTAAGCTCTTTGCTGACAGCCATTATCCTGACACCTCTGGTCCCTACTGTGGCACCTACTGGATCAATATTTGGATGGTGTGAGCTAAGAGATACTTTTGCTCTTTCTCCCGGAATTCTTGCAACATCATGCACTATAACATTTCTGTCTTTTATCTCGGGTACTTCAAGTTCAAGAAGTTTTTCCAAAAATTTTGGTGTTGTTCTTGAGAGTTCGACTATCATACCTTTGTTTGCATCAATATAAACTTTTCTTATAACACTTTTTACAACATTTCCGACTTTGAAAACTTCACCTTTTATTCTGTTTTTTCTTGGCAGTATGGCTCTTACTTCATCAATTTCTATAAAAGTATTTTCTTCAAAGTCTACCCTAACAACAGTACCGGATATGAGTGAACCTATTTTTTTTTGATATTTTTCAAAAATTTTATCTTCCAATAATCTTTGTATATGAAATTCAAGCTCTCTTTGAAGAACTGCCGAAGCGGTTCTTCCAAGGTTATCAAGAGGCAATTCATAAGTTAATTCATCTCCTACTTCTATATCAGGATCGATCTCTTTTGCTTTTGAGAGAGTCATATGGTTTTCGTTGTCGGCTTTAGCTCTTTCATCATCATCTGCCACTACTATAACTTTTTGATAAAGTTTTAAATTTTTTGTTTTTTCGTCTATAATGACTTCATATTCATACTCATCACCATATACTTTTTTGGCTGTATTTAAAAGAGACTTGATAACTACATCTCTTACATTCTCTTTGCCCAACCCTTTTTCATGGGCTATTGATTCCATTATGTCAACTATCTTTTCCATCTTTTTCTCTTCATTGTTATTTTGCAATAGATTAAAACTGGGATGATTTGATTTTATCTTTTGCAGATAATTATTATACATAAAAATCACTTAAACATAACAAAAGCACAAATTTATGATTTTTTAGATAAAATATCAGCTACTTATATACTCAATTTGTTTATACAGTGAGTACAACTTAAAACTAAAGAGGAAGATATGCAATTAAAATTGGCTAAAACTGAACTTGGTACAAAATCAAAAAAGATAAAATTGGAAAAAATTGAAGAGATAGTTAAAAATGAAGGTCAAAAGATATTTTATTTTGATAAAGATAATTCTCATAAAGATTTGGTTGCTTTGGTAGAACATTTTGAAGAAATGGGATACAGTGTTTATTTAAGAGAGATAAAATATACTCTTGATGAAAATGATTATATATATGAGATACATATACTTTAGGAACAAAAGTGCAAAACTCTTGTAAAAAACTATATGTAGAAACTTTGGGATGTGCTATGAATGTGCGTGATAGTGAGCATATGATAGCTGAATTAACCCGAAAAGAGGGATATAAACTCACTAAAGATCCCAAAGAAGCTGATCTTATACTTATCAATACTTGCAGTGTAAGAGAAAAACCTGTTCATAAACTTTTCTCTGAAATAGGGGCTTTTAACAAGATAAAAAAAGATAATGCCAAGATAGGAGTTTGCGGGTGTACGGCAAGTCATCTCGGCGAAGAGATTATCAAAAAAGCACCAAGTGTAAGTTTTGTTTTGGGGGCAAGAAATGTCTCAAAGATAACAAAGGCAATCAAAAAAGACAATTTTATAGAAACGGATATAAACTATGATGAGAGCGAATATGCTTTTGGGGATTTTAGAAGTTCTCTTTATAAAGCATATATCAATATTTCAATAGGCTGTGACAAACAGTGTACTTACTGCATCGTGCCTCATACCAGAGGAGATGAAATATCGATACCTCCCGCGATTATTATAAATGAAGTAAAAAAAGCTGTAAACAGTGGTGCAAAAGAGATATTTTTATTGGGTCAAAATGTAAATAACTACGGAGTTAGATTTGGTGATAAAAACCAACCAAAAATGGATTTTAGCGACCTTTTGGAAATGGTAAGCGAGATTGAGGGAGTTGAGAGAATTCGTTTTACTTCTCCTCACCCTTTGCATATGGATGATAAGTTTTTAAAAGTTTTTGCAACCAATCCCAAAATTTGTAAATCAATGCATATGCCTCTTCAAAGCGGATCTACGGAAATTCTTAAAAAAATGAAGAGAGGATATTCTAAAGAGTGGTTTCTTGATAGAGCTTTAAAACTTAGAGAAATGGTAAAAGATGTACATATCAGCACAGATATTATTGTAGCATTTCCGGGTGAAAGAGATAAGGATTTTGAAGACACATTAGATGTGGTAAAAAAGGTTAGATTTGAGCAAATGTTCTCTTTTAAGTATTCTCCAAGACCTCTTACAAAAGCAGCTAAATTTAAAGAGCAAATACCAAATGAAGTAGCAAGAACGAGACTGAAAATACTTCAGGATTTACATACGGATATTATTGATCAAATAAGTACAGATCAAATGGGAAAAAAATTTAGTGTACTTTTTGAAGAGCTAAAGTCAAACGGTATGATTGCCGGCAGAAGTGATAATAACTTTATGATACAGGCCGAAGGAAGCGAAGAGTATCTTGGCAAATTTGCAGATGTAGTGATAACTAATCCAAAAAGAATGGTGCTTTATGGAGATATAATTGAATAAAAAAAGCAAAAGAAAACTCATCTCTTTGCTTTTACCTCCGATAGGGTACTTTCTGATAAGACTTATATATGCAACCTGTAAAAAAAAATATTATTTGCCTAAAAAGAGACTTGAAAACAGACCGTATATTATTGCTTTTTGGCACGGCAAACTTTTGATGCAACCTTTCATATACAATAAATTAAGAGATAAGCCGAAAGTTGCTACAATGATTAGTGAACATTTTGATGGAGAAATTATAGCAAAAATCATAAAATATTTTCACTTTGAATCCATAAGAGGAAGTACTAAAAAAGGAGCAGTAAAGGTTTTAAAAGAATCTTTTAAAAAAGTTAATCAAGAGTATGACATAGCTATCACTCCTGACGGTCCAAGGGGTCCGAAACACAGTATAGCTGACGGTATAGTATCTATTGCACAAAAGAAAAATTTGCAGATAGTCGCCTGTAATTTCTATGCAGATAAGTTTTGGAGACTTAAGAGTTGGGATGGTTTTATGATACCCAAGCCTTTTTCAAAGATTTGTTTGTATGCCTGTGAGCCTTTTAGCATAGAAGGAACAGAAAAAGAAGATGCAAAAAAAAAGATAAAAACAGTTTTGATGGAAAAAGAGGAGAGTTTATGCTAAAAAAAATTTTATTTATTTTTTTACTTATACTTTTATCTTTTTTGATTGTTTACTTTTTTTTATTTAACGATTCTTATAAAAAATCACTTCAAGCAAGAGTTTACTTTGGTTTAGGCGAATATGATAAAGCTTATATGCTATCTAATGAGGCTTATCTTAAAGATCCGTATAATAGAATGGCTTTAACAATTTTAAATGCCAGCAAAGCATCTTTGAAATATAAAAAGTATATAAAAGATGCAAAAAAATATCTCATACAAATCAAAAAAATAAGCGGTAAAAAAAGTATTACTCCGAGTGAATTGGCAAAGATAAAATTAATTTGTGAAGTTATGACGGGACAGTATGAAAAGTTAAAACCTATAGTGATTAGTGATGGCGATTTGGTAGAAAACTCAACAAAAGAGTATAAAAAATTTAAGAAAATTTATGAAGAACTTTTTAAAAAATAATATAGAAAAATTTTTGCAATACAAAAAAAAGATTGGGGGTTTTAGTGAAAAATCAATAAAAACTTACAGATTAAATCTTTTAGAAGCTGTTGAAGAAATAGATATATTTGAAACCGATAAAAAAATAATCGTACAATTAATGCCTTACAGGATTAAAATTTCAAATAATCAGAAAAAAACAATTTCTAAAAAAGTAAGTATAATAAGGAGTTTTATAAAATTTCTAAAAGATAACGGATATAATATAAAACTTTTAAATGATGAAAGTATTAAAACTCCGAAAACTTTGCCAAAGCCTGTTGGTTTTAAATATATAAAAGAAGCTTTGAAATTTGCAAATGAAGAAGAGGAACTAATCGTGCTTTTGTTGTATGGATTTGGTCTTAGAATTTCAGAATTATCAATGTTGAAGATAAATGATATTAAAAATGATTGGATTCGAGTTATCGGAAAGGGAGATAAAACCAGAAATATTCCTGTTTTACCTGTTGTAAAAAGCAAAATAGATCTATTTTTGAAAAAAAATACAAGAAATATATATATTTTTGAAAAAAATGGAAAAAGATTAAGCGAAAATAGTTTAAGATATAAGGTAAATAAAATTTTTAAAAAAATAGGATTGAAAGTAACTCCTCATCAATTACGCCATTCTTATGCGAGTGACATACTAAATGGCGGTGGCAGGATTACAGATGTAAAAAGACTTTTGGGTCACAGTTCTTTGACAACGACTGAGATATATACAAAACTTGACAGTGAATATAAGTTGAAAAATTACATGATGGCACATCCGTTATCTAAAAAGGAGATCATTTGAGTGGTATGTCAAAATTGATACAAAAAAGATTTTCCAATGTTTTTATAGCGGTACTTGCGGAAAAAAATGAATATGTGCTTAGATATATTGTAGTAAAAAACGATAAAATTTTAACAAATGAAGATAAAAGATTTCCTATGAATGAAGATAAAAAATTCTCTTCCGACATAGAAGAGTTTTTAACTTCATTGGAAAAAAATTATAAATTTGTATATACTGCATATTTGTTGGATTCGTCAGGGCAAAACTGTCTTCCTGTCTGCAAAGAAGATGAATTTTCAAAATACAATATAGATAAAAACAAAATAGTAAAAGTTTGTGTAGAAGATAAATGGATGGTATATTCATTAAAAAGTGATATACAATGGATAAAAAATCTTTTTGATGCAACCGGAGTTGATTTTATATATTCGCCATTTTTGATTTTAAATAATTTTATACACAACAAAAAACAAAAAACAAAAAACAATCTATTTCTTTTGTATACTGAAAATTTTATTACTCTTATGATATTTGATGCTCAAAGATTGGTGTTTAGTGCATTTTTTAAGATTCCTTTTAAAGAGTTTGAATTTTCCAATGATGAAGAAGATCTCAAGCCGGAGGAAAGTGACAGCATCATGGACGGTATAGAATTGGACAACATAGAGAGTGAAGATGAAGAATTTGACAGTTTTGTAGATATAACAAAGCTTGATGATATGGAAGATGAGGATATATTAGAAAGTGCAAAGGAAGAAGTTGCTTCATCAACCTTGGAAGATCTTGAGCTTTATGGTAGAGAAGTAATTATATTTAAAATAATAAGTTCAGCTATTGAAGAGTATTATAAAAATGATATATACGATAGTGAATTTTTGGAGGAGATTATTATTTATAACGATTCTAATATAAGTAATGATATAATAACAATGATAGAAAATGATCTGTTTTTAGATGTAGAACTGCATTCAATTGATGTTAAAGAGGAGATGATAAATATGTCCATTAAAGAGGCAAATCTTTGAGCTATAGTTTTATAACACCAAGGAAAAAAGAGCTAATTGACAATATATCCAAAATGTGGCTTGTGTTTATCGGATTTGTTGTGATTATACTTTTTGGATTTGATCTTCTTATCAAATTAAAAATTCACTCACTAAACAATCAAACAAAAAGTTATATAGCACAGACAAAAAAAGCTTATGATATATCAAAAAGATTACAACGCAATATAATTTTTTTAACAAAAGAAAAATCAGTTGCGGAAGAGATTTTTGCATCCAATACAATTTTAAAAGATAGTATAAAAAATCTTTTTGACCTTGTACCGGATCAAATCACTCTAAAAAGTGTTATAATGAAAAAAAATTCACTTACTCTACAGGGAATATCACCGTCAAAGGATACATTCAACTTCCTTCTTGGCTCACCCCTGAAATCTATATTTCAAAGCAGTAATACGATATTTTATCTTAATAATGACGGCTGGTATAGATTTGTCAGCAGTAATAAAATTATAGATGAAGAAGACAGGTTGTAAAAGTGAAAAACATAGGGATTTTGAAACTCTTAATTTTTTTGTTTATATTTGTATTTGTAGTTTTTGTCGTGGTTTTTGTATTTATAGTACCAAGTATTAAAGAGTTAAGAAATGCTAAAATCAATCATGCAAAAGCATACGGTAGGTACAGTTATGCACTAAATGAGCAAAAATCAAGAGAGAATGAATTGAAAAAATTAAAACATGATAACTTAAAAATCATAAGAGCATTTGAAACGAATTTTAAGGCGGATGATTTTTTAAAATTCTCAAAAAAATATTTTAAACAAGTATCACTTAGCAAAGAAAAAAGTAAAGTTTACAAGAAAGATTTTACAGTTTATAATTTTCATACTACTTCACAAATAAGCGAGCCGACAGTTTTTTATAAATTTTTAACTGATATAAACAGATATGACAATATCATTCAAGCAGATTTTCCCATACAAATGAAAGCAATCAAAAATGAAATCAATACTACTTTTAAATTGAAGGTTTACAGGTTAAAAAGATTTAAATCCAAATGATTTTTGCAGATATACCCTCTTATTTTTGGAGGTATTTTTTTAATTCTGCACTTTTCTTTAAATTTTTTATCCATTTTTATTTTTATAAACGGTGATATGTATATAAAGTCATTTTTAATTACTACGGCAAATTTATCACTTATAACTATATCTTTCTTAATTATTATCTCATCTTTTTGTTTTTTAGAGAGTAAATAACCGATTTTTTTAAAAACAGTATCGATTGCTCTTAAATTTTTTATATCACTTTGTGATGTTTTGATAATATAAATATTTTGTATTTGTTTGTAAATTTCAAACTGAAAAAGTTCTTTTTTGTCGCTTTGTAGATATTCAAAACTTTTTATAATACCTTTTTTATAATTTTTTAAAAGCATATTGCTAAAATTTTTTCTAAAATAGTTTCTTCTGTATTTTGTATCTTCATTGCTTTTGTCTGTAAAATATCTAATTTCATTTGATTTTAAAAAATTTAAAAGTTCATCTTTGGAAGTATTTATAAGTGGTCTTACAAGAGTAAACCCATCTTGTTTTTTTAACTCATCAAAACCCAAAATCTCAACAACTCCCGCACCTTTGGTGAATTGCATTAAAAACCATTCTAATTTATCATTTAGCTGATGGGCGGTTATAAGGTTGGTATAATTTTCTTCTTTTATAATTTCTTTAAAAAAATCATATCTAAAAATTCTTGCATTGTGTTCAAAATTATTTTTTGGAATATTTGCTTTTTTATGATAAAGAATTTTACCATATCTTTTTGTCAACTCTTTGGCATATTTTATTTCACTTTTTGATTGTTCTCTCAACTGATAATCAACTATTGCGATATCAAATTTGATATCATTTGCCAAAAGTATAAAAAACAAAGCTGACGAATCAACTCCGCCTGAAAATGCAAGAAGATTTTTTCCTGTTTTTAACTTTTTAAAACTTTCAGTAGAAATTTCAGGCAAGTTTTTTAACTGTTGCAAGTAACTTGTCTCCTACTATTTCATTGATATGGGCTATATACACTTTGTCACTCTCAAGCTTTACATTGCTTTCATTGATAAGAATTTCTCCGTCTATTTCCGGTGCCCAGATAAGTTCTCTTGCCCCAAAGAAGAATTCTCCCTCACTGCTTTGTCCTGTTGTGATAACTTTTATATCTTTGCCTACTCTTTTTTTAAGACTTTGCAATGTTTTTTTCTCTACTATTTTATTTAATTCTTCAACTCTTTTGTTGATAATGGTCTTAGGAATTTTATCTTTCATTTCATATGCTTTGGTATCTTCCTCGTCAGAATAGCTAAAAAGTGTAACTCTGTCAAAGCTAAACTCTTCTAAAAACTGTTTTAATTCCATAAAGTCTTCATCGGTTTCTCCCGGATGACCAACAATAATAGAAGTTCTTAAAAAACTATCTTGTGCATTTCTCATTTTGTAAAGTTGCTCTTTTATTCTTTGTGCCCCCGCACCCCTTTTCATTATCTTTAACATTTTATCACTTATATGCTGTATGGGCATTTCAAAGTAGTTGTGAAATATTTTTGAATCTATTATTTTTTGTATTAATTTATCACTGGTGGTTGTGGGATAAAGATAAAGTATTCTTGCACTTTTAACTTTGTTGATTTTTTCAACTTCGTTTATAAGATTTACAAGTCCTTCTTTTTCATCAAAATCTCTTAGATATGAGCTACTGTCCTGAGATACGAAAGTAAAGTCAAAAAAACCTTGGTTGGTTAGATTTTTAATTTCACTTACAATATCCTTTAAAGATCTTGATTTTAATTTTCCCTTAAAACCGGGGATTGCACAGAAACTGCAATTTTGATTACATCCCTCACTAAGTTTTATATAAGCATGGGCTTTACTGCCTGTTACAATCCTCTCTTGGGTTGTTATGAGATAAGTTTCACTTGAAAACCGGGAGTGTCTCTCCTTGATAATTTTATCAATTTTGTCATAATCCCCAACTCCCGTAAAAAGATCTACCTCTTTTAACTCTTTTTGAAGCTCCTCTTTGTATCTTTGGGTTAAACAACCGCTGACTACCAAAAGGGATTCTTTTTTTCTTTTGGCATGTAATTCAAAAATAGTATCAAGACTCTCTTCCTTGGCAGCATCTATAAAACCGCAGGTATTGACTATCAAAACATCGGCTGTTGCGGCATCATCGGTTATGTCATACTCTTTGAGTCTGCCGAGCATTACTTCGCTGTCTATTAGGTTTTTTGTGCATCCAAGGCTTACTAAATGTAATTTTTTTTTCATATTTTTACTTTATTGTCGGAGCATTGATGATTTTACCCAAAAATGCATATTCGCCGCCAAGTCTGGCTATGGGTTTGTATGAAGTTTTTAAGTTTTTATCTATGCAGTTTTCATTTATGTATTCTTTTTTTATCTCAAGTATTAAAGGTATGGTTTTACTTTTTTTAAGATCAATTTCTTCATAGAGTTCGCAAAAGAAAGCCAAAGGAACCTTATCAATAATTGGCGGAAATTCATCAAGTATTTTTTTGGTTTTTATATCAAAAACTTCTGCTTCACTTTGAAAATCAGGCAACTCCTTTGAGCTAAAATGCATAGGTTCAAGAAGTGCTTCATCAGCTATGCAAAGAGTACATTTCTTACTCTGCCTTATATTTTTTAGTGTATCTTTCGGAGTTTTATCGCTTTTATGTCCGATGGATACTATAAGTGTGGGCGGATTGGATGAAAGACCAGTAAAATAGCTAAAAGGGGCTATATTGATAACATTATCACTGTTTTTTGTTACAATCCATGCTATCGGTCTTGGTATAATGCCTCCTGCCATAAGTTTGTATCTGTCTTTTTGTTTTATTTGTTCATAGTCTATTATCATAGTCGTTTTACTCCTATATTTCTATGTTGTCTATAAGTCTTGTCAATCCTGCATAAGCGGCAATTAAAATTCTACTGTTGTGTGGTATGATTGTTTCTATCTTGTTAAATTCTCTATCGGTAATTTCCACATATTCTACTTTTAATTTTTTAAGTAAATTTTTTATAGTTAATTTTACGGTATTTGCATCACGCTCACCCCGGGCTATAATCTTTGCGGCTTTTTTGAGTGATGATGAAATAAGCAATGCATCATCAAGTTCATTTTTGTCAAGATATGCATTTCTGCTGCTAAGGGCCAGGCCGTCAGCCTGTCTTACTATATCGCACTCTATGATATTTACTCTTAAAAAAAACTCTTTAACCATTTTTTTAATAAGATAAAGTTGTTGTGCATCTTTTTTACCGAAATATGCATTGTCTGCTTTAGTGATATTTAAAAGTTTTAAAACTACTTGCAAAACACCGTTAAAATGTTCCGGTCTGTGATATCCTTCAAGAATATAACCTTTTATCTTTGGCGATAAAACAGTTGCTTCATCTTCAAAGTATATTTCATTAACCGTAGGCAAAAACAGTATATCCACTCCTGCAATTTGGCATATTTTTTTATCGGCTTCCGTCTTTTTCGGATATTTTTCAAAATCCTCACCCTCAAGAAACTGAGTAGGATTTACAAATACGGAAACAATGGTTATATCATTTTCTTTGACACTTTTTTTTATCAAAGAGAGATGCCCGTTGTGCAAAGCTCCCATTGTCGGAACGAAACCTATGGTTTTATCTTTTAAAGTATTTATATAATTTATCAAATTATTAGTTTTTGTAAATATTTGCATTGATATACAATTCCTTAAGCCGTTTTTTTGTAAAATAATTATAATTATACCAAAATAACTGATACATTAGGAGTCTTTGTTGGACAATTACGAATATAATGAACTTTTAAAAAAATTACAAACAAAGATAGAAAATATTCAAAAAATCATACAACCCGAAGTTTTAAAAAAGAGAGTTAAACAGATAGAATCTCTTGAAGAATCACCGGAGTTTTGGAGTAATGCGAAAAAAGCAGGAGAACTCCAAAAAGAAAAAAACAGTATAAAATCAATCCTTGAAAAGTTTTATAATGCTAAAAATGCACTTGATGATGCAAAAGATTTGCTTGAAATGGCAAATGAAGAAGGAGATGAGGATACAAGAGAATTACTGTATGAAGATGCACCCAAACTTGAAGAGTTGATAACCAAACTTGAAATTGCCATGATGCTAAGTGGCAAAGATGATGAAAAAAATGCAATCATATCAATACACCCGGGAGCCGGAGGAACAGAGAGTCAAGATTGGGCAAATATGATATATAGAATGTATTTAAGATGGGCGGAGAGAGAAGGGTATAAAGTAGAAGTTTTGGATTATCAAGAAGCCGATGAAGCCGGTATAAAAGATGTAAGTTTTATTATAAAAGGTGAAAATGCTTACGGATATTTGAAGGTGGAAAACGGCATACATAGACTTGTTCGCATAAGTCCGTTTGACAGCAATGCAAAAAGGCATACTTCGTTTTGTTCCGTTATGGTTAGCCCCGAAATAGATGATGATATCAATATTGTCATAGAAGATAAAGATATAAGAGTAGATACCTATAGAGCCAGCGGTGCAGGCGGTCAACATGTCAACAAAACCGATTCTGCCATAAGGATAACACATATTCCAACCGGCATAGTAGTACAGTGTCAAAATGACAGAAGTCAGCATAAAAACAGGGCAACAGCAGAAAAAATGCTAAAATCAAGATTGTATGAGTTGGAATTGATGAAACAGGAAGCTGAAAAAAACGGAGTGGAAAAAAGTGAAATAGGATGGGGGCATCAGATAAGAAGTTATGTACTGGCGCCATACAGGCAAGTAAAGGATAACAGAAGCAACAAAGCATACTCAAATGTTGATGCCATACTTGACGGAGATATTACAAAAGTAATGGAAGATGTATTGATATCAATAAAAAATTAATTTTTTAAGGAGAGTTATGAAATATACGATAGATGCAATGCTGACCCAACTTGGATACAGCATAAATGAGAGCGTAAAAGCCCAAATGAAAAATATTATAGAAAATACCGGTAACTTTATGCATATTCAAAAGCATATTATTCAACTAAATGATACATTAAAGCCTTTTCAGGCGTATGTAGCTATGTCAAATTCCAATAATTATCTAAAAATCAAAAATGAATCATCAGGCAGTACTTTAAAAAAAGTTGATGAAATGATAAAAGAATGGGCGAAAAAGTATAAAATAGAGATAGAAAAAATAAAAGGCAAAGAGACATATTATATCAAAGGATATAAATCATGAATCGTACAAAAGCCATAGTATCATCAAAATTTTTAGGTCATATTTTTACTTTTACAACCATCTTTATATGGAGTACCGCTTTTGTTAGCAATAAGGCATTATTGAATTATCTCTCACCCATACAAAATATGTTTTTTAGATTTGCGATAGCTTATGTTTTATTGTTGGCTATCTATCCTAAAGAGTTTTTTCCAAAAAGCATAAAAGATGAGCTTCATTTTGCTTTTATAGGTTTTTTGGGAATTTTTTTATATTTTATACTTGAAAACTTTTCCCTAAAATATACTCAAGCTACCAATGTCGGATTATATATGGGGGCTATTCCTCTTTTTACGGCTATATTTGCCCATTTTTTTACCAAAGACGAATCTCTAAAAAGAGATATCGTTATCGGTTTTTTAGTTGCTCTCTCCGGTATGATTTTGATACTGTTTGACGGCTCGGGGTTTACCCTGAGAGTAAAAGGAGATTTGCTTGCCGTTGTCGGAGCGATGGTTTTTGCTCTATACTCTGTCTTTTTAAAGCTTATACCTAAAAATTATCACTATATAGCCGTAACAAGAAAAAGCTTTTTTTGGGGATTGTTTTATATATTGCTTTATATATTTTATTTTGATATCAATTTTAACATTAAAGCATTGGGAGAGATGAGTGTTTTTTTAAATATTTTATATCTTGGTATTTTATCATCCGGTTTGGCATTTATATTGTGGAACAGAGGAATTGAAAAGATCGGCTCCATTAGTGCGGCCAATTATATATATCTCGTACCGTTAATTACCGCTATTACCGGAATTTTAATCTTGGGTGAAACAGTAAGTATCAAGATGGTTATAGGGGGAGTTTTGATACTCATTGGGTTATATATTGCTCAAAAGAGATAAGCTAAACTTTTCTTCTTATGGTTATCTTTTTTGCGGTAAAAAGTTCGGTTACTTTTTTTACAAACGGATCTTCAAGGATATTTTCCTTTTTGGATTCATTATCCTTGTTTTCAAGATGTGAAGCTACACAAGATGAAGGAGTTTCTTCCTCTTTTTCAATCGATAAATCGGCTTCTTCTTTTTGAGCAATATTTTTATCGTTTTTTTTTGAACAAGGCAACATTGAAATAGTGCAGTCAATTCCATAAATATCTTTTACGAAATGTTTTATAACTCCGGAAGCAATCCGCAAAGTTTTTTTACACTCATTTTCAGCACAACTCTCAAGTGTCAAAATATTATTGTCAAAATTAATGAATTTAACATTTTCTTCAAAACATTTTCCGGTATCATAGTTTCTCTCATACAAGAATGCTAAGAGTTTTTGCCATTTATTATCTTTTTGGTCTGTATTTTGCTCTTTTTGGATAGTTTGATTTTGCATTTCTTGCGATTTGCTTTTAGTCTGTTGTACTTGTCGGGTTATTTTTTTTGTTGCATCAGATATCTTGTCCAATTCCAGATCTTTTTCTATAGTATCTATAAGCTCATCAATACTTTTTGTCTTTGTAGCTTCAAGCAGTTTGAAAAATAACAATGACAGGACAAAACCGCTATCGGCATTTAAAAACAGAAGATTTTTTGCTTCGCTTAAAATCCTAAAAAACCTGTCGTAAATGATTGTTGAAAATCTAACATCATTTTCGAAAAAAGAGTTTTTTAGATATGCTATCATTTCATCAATAACAACTTCACTTTCATAATTTTCAAGTTCTTTTATAATACCAAGCAACTCTTTTTTGTCATTTTTAAAAATTATCTCAAAAAGATTATCAAGAAATTCCGGATCTATAAGTCCGAGCATATCTGCCACACTTTTCGTATCTATATAACCTTTTGCATATATGATAGCTTGATCTAAAAGAGTCAATGTATCTCTAAGAGAACCGTTTCCGGATCGGCTTAGCATATCGAGTGCTTCATCTTCGTACTTTACATTTTCATTATTTAAGATATATTCCAAATGATGCTTGATATCTTTTGTGGCAATTCTTTTAAATCTAAAGTGCTGGGTTCTTGAGAGTATGGTTGCCGGAAGTTTCAGCGGATCGGTTGTAGCCAGTATAAATTTTATATATTCAGGCGGCTCTTCGAGTGTTTTTAAAAGTGCATTAAATGCTTCGCGAGTAAGCATATGTACTTCATCTATAATAAAGATTTTGTATCTTGCCATATTTGGTTTATATTTGGTTTGTTCTATCAAATCTCTTATATCATCAATTTTTCTACTGCTTGCAGCATCCATTTCAATAATATCAATATGTTTGTTTTCATTTACTGCTATGCAGTTTTCACATACTTCACACGGTGTGGCTGTTGGCCCGTTGTCGCAAACCAAAGCTTTTGCAAATATTCTTGCAGTCGAAGTTTTACCACTTCCTCTTAGTCCTGAAAAGAGATATGCATGAGATAATCTTTTAGAAGATAATGCCCCTGTTAAGACTTGAGTTATAGAGTCTTGCCCTATTAATTCTTTGAATGATTTTGGACGATATTTTAGTGCTAAC
>Ga0256914_1000546_pt1 | contig 37094 bp, 29 predicted proteins | sample HulkmetaG_FD_191571 | JGI IMG/M metagenome (GOLD analysis project Ga0256914, IMG submission 191571) | Hydrothermal chimney microbial communities from Main Endeavour vent field at the Juan de Fuca Ridge, Pacific Ocean - Hulk | ecosystem: Environmental > Aquatic > Marine > Hydrothermal vents ... | reverse complement strand
AAAACATTTTTCCACGATGAATCCTTACCATTTTTGAGTTTATCAAAAACAAGATGCGTTTTGATAGGTTCCTGGCAGATAGAATTCAAATTTATGGTTTTAACAATCCTATTATTTTCTTTCCACATCGCTTTTAACTTTTGGAACTTTACATTTTTGCTAACTTCAGAATCTTGGATAATTTCTTCAAGTGTGGATTTGTGTTTATTATAAGTAAAAGCAAAGTAATCATATTTCATGAGGAAGCACCTCCGTTATTTGACTTGTTCTTTGAGGAATTGAGTAATTGTTCTATTCTTTCAACAGAATTTATTAAAGATAAACTTGACGAATTCCAACAAATATTCTTGAAAATTCTTGAAGATAATAATGAAACTTTAACAAATTTTCCCTTTTCGTCTTTATTCTCTCGTTCTTTCCAGGGGATATCATTGAATACCTTTTGTAATAACTCAATAACATCCGAAACTTTGCCTTTTAGAGAATCATTATCAGGTAACCATCCATAAATTCTAAACTCCAGGTTTCCTCCGTTTTTATAAACATGTGATACCTGTATTGCGGAGAATTCCGGCTCTTTTGTTGAGCCCATCAAAAAATGTCGTAAGTTGTCATTATCCTTAAAATTCGTTCTTATCTGTTTACGAATTTCTTTCCTCACCACTGGTGAAGTGATACACCAATTTTTATCTTTCCATCTGGAAATGGCGTCCGTTTCTATTATCCCATCTTGATAAGAAAAGAAAGATTTAACATATTTAATAACATTATCAATGCTGTCATTAACTTTAAACTTTACAAAAAAGAAATCTTTCAGGTTTGGTAAATCTTTAATCTCTTTTTTGAATTTGCTATTAAAAAATGATAGATATGTTTCAAAATTCTTCCAATCATCTTTACCTACAGAAATTTCTTTACCATCAATTTTAAACTCAACGACACCATATCCCATTGCTGTTTTTGCTCCTAACATCCCGTGATTTTCTATCAAAGAAAGGAGTAGCTTTAAAACAGAAGGGAAAACATCGCTTAAAGAAATAACTTTACTATCTTTTTCTCCGAGAATAATATCATCGTATTTAAAAACAAGCTCTGCCTCTCCCATTAGTCCCGCTTCGTAATGCCAGCCTCTTCCGCCATTTATTTTCACAATTACCTTTCCATTATATACCTTTCTTAAATTATCGTTGCTTATCTCTACACTAAACCTGCTTTTCCACCCGGTTGTTCCAAAAAGAAAGCATACAGGACAGATGTTTTTCTGACTATCTAAAAAATCATTCACATTTTTCACTTCAACTTTACATTTATTTTCACCTGTTGAATTACACGACTTATAACCTTTTCCTCTTACAAGTGCTTCAAACCACCAGCGTAAAGAGCCGATAATGCCGGTTAGCCTTAATTCCTTACACTTTCTCCAAACATCGCCTGTCCAGAGAGGGGTTAGGATATTGATTCTTAATTTTATATTGTGAGAACTCATTAAAGCCTTTTTCTTATACTGTTTTATTTCGGAAGTATATCTTTTACAACATCTATCATTCCAAAGCCTATACTGTTCCTGCTCCCTATGCCTGTATCTAAAGCAAATTCAATTACTTTTGGCTGGCTTTCTATGTAAAAATAACCTACCCACCCCCTTATTACAATTTCTTTAAATCTACGGACTGTTTCTTTACATTTGTAAAAATCTACAGGATATATCTCTATATGAGTTGGAAACGGTTTTTTAAAAAAAATTTCCCATTTCTTTTTTAGGTTGTCGTTAACAAGTTTAGAGAAGTCATCTTCTTTAGGCGAGTAGTAATAGGTTTTCTTCTTCCCATCGGCTTTATATAAGGTAGAGTGGACTTCTATTGGTGTAAGTGTTTTTATCTTTATTTTATTTGACTTAATATTATAAGGTTTGCAGACTTCAACTCCTGACAATACAACTATATTATTTCCTAATCTTAAGTTGTCGTTCAATAAACTATTTTTTGCTATTTGTTCAAGTATCCAGCTAACAGGTGAAGAAATGAGAAAACTAACCGTCTTTGGAAATATAAATTGTCTTTTTGTTCTTTCATATATAGGAGATTCTAAAAATTCTGAATAGGTAAAAAGTTTAAATTTTCTTTTCTCGTATTTAAATCCGTGACTATGAAGCCAATCTGCATCTATTTTATTGATTAAATTGTATATAAACCCCTGCACACATCTACTATATCCTACTGGTAGAATTATTTTATTATTACATCGCAAGGATAATTTTATTCGCATAGAAATTATATCTCAATATTGACATATTTTATAAATTACAAAATATTATTTCATCATTCTATTAATCCTACATGCAGCCTTTATCATACAAAACTTTTGAATTTTAAATAAATTTTTCAATGTAAGTTTATCCATAACAAACAGTTAGAGGCTTTCTTTTTTTCTATAATCTAACTCGGCATTGAGTTATAAAAAATAAAAAATAAAAAAACAATAACTATTTTATGAAAAAATTTAATATTAATAAATACCTCTTTATTATTCTATCCTATTTAATTTAATCTCCCTTTTTCCTTATTATAAGATTCTCAATGTGGTAATGAATGATATGTGCCAACCTTTTTTAAAATCCTGTCTGAAAACGACATATATATCTGGTCTCTTTATAGTTCAAAGAAGAATTACCATATTCATTTGTATTACGTTCCACCCTTATTATTAAATGCGAGGATTTCTTTTTAGATAGCATACAGTCATATTCCATATATGATATCTTTTTGATATAATCACTATCAACTGCAGCTCCATTGGTATCTGCAATATTTATACCTGTCCTTATATTAATTCTATCTGTAAAATTATAACTAGCAGACATAGAAAAAGTAACTGATATGTCTTTATTATTATCTGTTTTTGGAGAATGCATGTTAAGATTGATATCCGGATTTATATAGTATTCCCTACCAAACCATTTGCCGTTTTTTGTAAAGCCCAAAGTTAGTTTATGACTATATTCAGATAGTGATTTATCCGATTCCCTTGAATAAAGCCTACGTTCATATCCTAATCTCAAGGAACTTGTTTTATCTATTATACGAGAATACTCAAACCCGAAACTTATATCCTCGGCCTCTTCGGTATTTGCAGTGTCATCTGAATCAGTGCCAATATAATCAAAATAAACCGAACCTCTATAGGCATCAGGCTCATCTATATTCAAGGTAAGTGAATGTTCCTTCTGAGTGGTTCTTTTGGTTTTATCACTACCTTTTAGATGATCATAAGATAAATCTTCTGAAAATATCATCGATAAGTTATCTGATATTATCCAATCAAAAGAAATGCCATGTCTTATTTTATCACTGGCCGCTGAACCTTGAGCAGTATAAAAATCAGGAGTAACATAATCAAAAAGATATCTCATTCTTATATTTGCCTTATCAATAAACCAGTAAGGTTCAATCCGCAGTGCCCATCCCCAATCTATATCATTATCTGTGTCTTCATCCTCTGTATAAGCACTATATGCCATATCATAATTCATCCCTAACTTCTTTTTCCCCATCGTTGCAGACAATGCCACCACTGTATTATTAAGATCTTTTGCCCCACTGACCCCACAACTAGAAGAATCATCTTGTGATGTAACCATACTAAAAGAAACATCAAATCTATCCATAGATAAAATTGGATGTAAGGGGTTGTAATCAACACTAAAACCAAAAACATTTCTCTGATAATCAGCCGAAACAGTATCTGCGCTTTGACTTCTTCCTGCAACAGCCTTTAAACGAATATCCGTCCTTGGAGAAAGTTCAGCATATAACCCCTCAAGAGAATTGGACAAGCTAAATCGTGAAAAATCTTGATAATATTCTCCTAAAATAAATAAATTTTCTTTATTATATAATCTAATATCCGCACGTTTTATACGTAAATCCCTACGAGGCTCTATTATGTTTGTATCTGTCTTCCGAAGGACTATCTCTCCTTCATAATTATATCCTAAAAACATAGGACCATTTATATTCAAAGATAATTGGGAAAGATAATCCCATCCGTCTCTATAAGAAGATGCTTCATCTTTCCCCCCTATTTTTTGATAGGATATCTCTGTAAAAAAGTTACCTGAAATCTTATTCTCAGTTTTTACTTCTCTTGGAGTATAATATACTTCAACTGCACAAACCTTTCCTGCTCCAAGTATAAAAATAAGACAACACAAAAAACATAATAACCTTTCCACCTAAGAATCTCCTTTTTTCATGTCATCTTTCTTTTAATTAGTAGTCAAATCTCGCGAGCCATCTGTCTGCACAGCCCATTTAATACTAAGATGGATATTACTACCATCATCGCTATATGAAACAACCTCCACCTTGCCATAAAGCCCTTCATTGGTAATAAAAGCAAACACATCGCCTGAATTAAACCCACCAATAGGAGCAGTAACACTATAGCCTCCAGCAGGAGCTTCAGTAAGAGAATCAAAATTCTGTGTAACTTTCTGTATAGTTGCTGAGGAACCTAAATATTGAAAAAAGATATTAGTTTCTATTTCAAAATCAGCAGAACCTGTATTAAATCCAGCAGACGTAAAATCTATTGTTGCATTGTTAGACCCATCGTTCGGAAATATCACACTAGCTGTCTTTACAGTCAATGGACTACTCCCCGCAGAACTTGAGGAATCTGATACCCCTCCATCTTCTACAACCTCCCCTGCACCGGGCTGGACAGGATTTCTTTGAGAATAAGCAGTCCTAATTTTATCTACTACAGATGAATTTAGTCCACTAGCCTGTGCTATCTCTGCTGATAGTGTTGCAAATAACAAATTACCTCTAAGACTATACAATTTAAGCCCTTCTCGACTAACTTTAAACATCATATATGTTGTCCCTGTGGTCCTCTGCTGCTGCATAGTCTTTACCGGATACTGTGTTTTCTCCCATCTGCATTCTGCAACAAGCATATCTCCTCGCTGTTCTGTCCTATTAACATATATTTTCAGAGATATATTGTTAAACAAATCAAAATCTGTACGAATACCGTTTATCAAATACATCTTACCGCCTAGAAAATCATTTGCTACCATCCTATTAAAGGCAGATAAATCTTCTCTCTCATAGGCTGAAGCGAGTTCTGTAACTGCCTTAATTACTGTATTCACCCCTTCGGACAAATACACAATATCGGCATAGCCACCATTAACCAACAAATTATCTCCTTCAGTGGTAATTACTTTAAATTGTGTCCTATATTCCATATTATCTTTTGGCATAAAAGAAAAATGGAATCTCCCATTATTCTCTATAATATTTTTATATGTTCTGCCATTATCAATAGATATCAGCAATCTTCTCACTCCTCTAAAAGGGACAATTCTACCTGATATCACTATCTTTGAATCTATAAGGTCTTTATCTGATAATAACATCTGCCTACCACCAGCTGGCCTATTATTTATCCTTAAACCTTCTATATAATAATTCTGAGGTAAAAGCTCTGGATTTTTTGTCGTTTTATCATTACTACTAGCACCTTTACCCGGTGTAACTACTGTAACAGATGGTTGAGTATGTTGTCTTTCTCCACCTCTCTTTGTATGACGTTTTATAAATTCATCCGGTGCAGCTCTTAACTTAGATAAAGATATAAATGGATCGAAATACTTAGACTTAAATTCTGGCATATACATTGACATAAAATGATAAAAAAACCTTGAACTTACCCGAGCCATCAAATCTCGCCTAAGTTTTTCAATCTGTGCCTTACTCATATAAGAACCATCTTTATTATGCGTATAGCCATCTTTGTCTACTCCATACATTACTACCCCAGAATCTATTACCCCATATTTTCTCTCCTTCTGTTCCCAATCATAAAAATCTTTCACTGCTCTATCTGCTTCAAGCATAAGACTATTCCATTTACTTATAAGGTCCTCTGCTTGCCCAGAAATACTATCAGCAAGAGAACATGAGCCACCAATGTTTCCTATATTGCTTTTTATCGCATCAAATTTTTGGGAATATTCTTTATAGTCCAAATAATCCATACGTCTAGAAGATGCATTAAAATTATGCTTCCAAAAATCAGTTCTCATAAAACTCTCAAGAGAGGAATGTGGTGGAGGCACTTTCTTAATACGCTTAATCTTGCCGACATTACATAACATAGAAGAGGCTCTCTCTCTGTCACATAGGCCGTTTACTCCTGAAATTAGATTATATGCCTCCTTTATATGGGAAGCCAATTCCTTTTTAAGTTGATTACATACAGATACAAAGTAATCTGAAACATTCTGAATATTCGAATCTAAAGTATTTATATCTTTCTTAAAATTCCAATTTGACAACTGTCGGAATTTATTTTTGTAATAAGATATGACATATAAGCCTCCTCCACCACACCACCTAACTTCTTCATTGAGGTCAGCTAAACTTTCATTTAATGCCTTAGTATATCTGAGTGCCGCACTTCTTAACTCAGCAATTATAGAAAGCTTTTCTTTTAACTTATTCGCAAATACATTTACCCGCATTACATATTCCATTTTTTTATTGGCAACCCATTCACAAAATAAAACCTCCTTCGCCAGCTTCCATGCCGCTATCTTCAAATCAAGTTCCCTTCTATATTTAATATCTTTCTCTACCAATTTGGGTAATCGTATGAGTTCTGAGGGTGGCTTCAATTTATTCCCAAGTTTTTCCAGCAACGCTGTTTTTTCATAAGATATCTTAGGAGAATTCCCCCCAAGAAGCTCGTTAGATCGTCTCTCATAAGTTCTCATATCAAAAAAGTCATAAATTTTTGACTTTTGGAGCTCCCATTTCTGTAACAGGATATTAGCTTTATGAAAATCCCCATTCATCAATGCATTGTCAAACTCATGTTCTACAATAGAAGTATCTTGAAATTGATAGGAAGAAGTATATTCCTCTAATACCGGCAGAACTTTTATTCTAAAATATTTTTCTGCTTGAGCATAAACCTCCTTATGGCTTATCAGGTCAGAATCACAATCGGCAAAAAATTTCCCAAACCCGCCCGCTATACTGTTTCCTGAATACTCCTTATCCAGATCTTTTAAAACATCATCTGTCAAATCTATCCCCTGATCATCATATTTATCAAGATACGACATAAACTCATTATATAATTTCTTCCAGCTATTTAATTCTTTACCTAATTTATCTATCAAACCAATAGCATCTCCTGAGGATATCTTTCTACCATATAATAGATTAGAAGATTTATTCCATGCCTCGGTTAACTTGGCTTGCCATGAATTATACAATTTTAAAAACTCTCTACGAGTAGTTATAGTTGGAGGCGACTTCATTTGCGCTCTAACTTTATATCTATCCTCGCTACTATCTTTTAGAAAACCAAGGTACTTGTTATAATTAGCCTCTGCTTCTTTCGCAGCCATATATTTCCTCAATATATCTGGTAAACTTGTTTTCAACCTCTTAAATCTATCAGCAAACCTCTTAAACTCCAAATATGCCGCTTGCAATCTCTGTTCTTTACGCCTCTTCACCAACTGCTTATTAACATCCTTTAATATGATTCGAACCCAATTACGCACCCTATTCTTGTTTTTTGGATTAGACAACACGGCCACTTCAGACTCTGTAGACTTACCTCCACCGCTAAAAAAACCTTTATCTTCATGATATGGCCATTGCTCATGCAAAACATTCTCTACATAATTTCGCACCAACTTACGAGAGTATTCATTGTTTATAACATACTTATTGAAGAATTTATCTACTGTAGTTTTATTTATACGAAATAACCTTACGCCATCTTTCTCTTGCCCAAACAAATAAGCATCCCTCTCCACCATCCAATACAATTCTTCTAATTCTCTTGCACTAACCTGTTTAGCAAGATCTTTTTGAGATTTATATGCCATCTTCGTCGCTTCCCAAACGGCAGTTAACGGAGGATAACTTAATTGGGAAACCAACTCATCAATAGCACGAATACTAGCCTTCTCATATTCTCCAGCGCCTAAAGAAGAAGACACAGACTCTATTGTTTGTATAACAGACCATATCCTATTAGCCTTATCTACAAGCTTATCCGCTGCCATAGATGCATTAGTGCCTTCTATCTCTATAGAATATTCACTTAAAAATGGTTTCAATAAATCATCAATCGTTTTACTATAAGCTATATCTTTAGCAGCAGTAGTTATCTGTCTCTTATTCATTAAAGCGGCAGATATATCAAAAATAAGTTTAGATTTATTACCTGTTGGTGAAGAATCTTGAGAATAAGAATAGTGGGGGGCTAATAATAAAAGGAAGAAAAACAACATTAAAACAAAATTGCGCCTCATGCTAAACACTCCTTAATATTTTATAATATATATTTATATATTAAATTAAAATATTTAAATTGCGAAGTGATTTTATCATAAAAGGGAAAAAAGTCAATATATCGTTACCCCTTTAATTAAAACAGGTTACCTTCCAATCCAAAAGGCAAACAAATTCAATAGAAGGAAGCGTAACAAATATTTCAACATCAGGAGGCTTTTTTAAAAGTTAAAAGTTTGTAGTAGAGTCTTCTCAACAAGTTTGATTTTTCATATCCCAAATAAGGTTCCAATATAATAGTAATGCTTTTAATATAAAATAATATAGAAAAAAACTATATATAATAAATAGATTATCCAATACGGCACGGCCTTATAGGGCTTGCATTGTGTTTTATTAATGGAATATTTTTAAGTCTTTCTAAGACTTTTAACCAAGATATTATTTATCCTTTATTTAAATATTATCCATCTATGCATATCTTCCTAATATTTATAATCTCACCTCAGAAGTGTATATAAAGTAATTACAAGCAGTTATATCACCAATATGAGACTATTCAACTTTTTTATTTTTCCCCAACTGTTTATACACCTCTGCTGTAATTGTAACCCTTGTAAAGACATCAAACATATTCTCTGCTCTTATTCTTGCATTACTGCCTATGCGTTTGCGTTCTTCTTCGTTATCCAGCAACCTTTCAATTGCACTTACATAGCCGTTAATATCATATGGGTCTACAAGGATACCGCTTACTCCATCTTCTATCAGCTCAGGATTACCTCCATCGTTTACCGCAACTACTGGCCTTGCCATAGCCATAGCCTCTAATATTGCCCTGCTGCATGCCTCTTTTAAGGTGACATGGACAAAAACCTCAAAACATGCCAAAAACTCTGGGATATTCTCTCTAAATCCTGCAAATATTATGCTATCCCCAAGTCCTGCCAGAAGGGAATTGTTTTTTAGTTCGCTCATTCTACCCTTACCTTCTTCAGAAAACTCTGTTCCAACAACCATAAAAAGGACGTCGTTTCTTTTTTGTTTAATTAATGCGGCTATTTGTATAAAACATTCTACTCTCTTTCTTTTGTTTAGATTGGACACAATTCCTACTATCTTCCTATTATCAAGACCTAAGGTCTTTTTTATTTCTTCTCTATTATAAAGGGAGGGATTAAATCTATTAAGGTCAACACCATTGTGTATAACTTTTACCTTCTCAGGGATAATATCTTTTTTCCTAAACCTGCTGGCAACGGCATAGGAGTTACATATAATGACATCTGGCAGCCATAGAAACATCTTGCTAACATCTTTCTCTTTGCCAAAGAGCATGTTTCTTTCATGCCATATAACAGCAATCCGCATAAGCCGTGCTACGATAGCGCTCAATATATTATTCCTAGGGGAATAAGAGTGTATGATATCAATCTTGTTTTGATATACATATTTTATCAATAGAAATAGCGCCTTAAATATTCTAATTATATTGTTCACTCTTAATGCAGGCACATTAATAGTATCTACATCCAATCCCAATCGTTGTGCCTCAAATAAGAGTCTGCCTTCTGATGGAAGTATCAAAGATAACTTGAATTGTTTCATGTCAAGATGACTCCATAAATTAATTAGACTTATCTCTCCACCACTTAACTCGGTTTTATTATGCACATAGAGTATATGCAAACACCTCTTTTGCTTATGTATTTTAGGCATTTCCTATTACCTCGTCATATATTTGTTCTATTTTTGATATCATTATATCTGCACGAAATTTTTGGTTATATAACTCAGCAGATGCTATTCCTAGTCTGTGTCGTGTATCTTCATCAGAGATAAGAGAAGCTATTGTTTTTGCTAATTCATTAATATCTGCTGGTTTTACAAGATAACCTGTCTTGCCATCAATAACTGCCTCAGGTATGCCTCCGATATTTGATGCTACAACCGGCAGCCCGGCTGAGGTTGCCTCAAGTATAGCGTTTCCTAATCCCTCTCTTTCTACTGAAGGCAAAACAAATATATCTGATACTGATAACAAATTACCTATATCTTCCCGAAGACCGGCAAATATAACATTAGATTTAATACCTAAATTATCAGCAGTATGCTTTAATTCAGCCTCCATAGGCCCCTTGCCCACAATAAGACATTTTACTTCTGTCTGTCTACATTCATCTCTTGCCAAAGCCTTTAATAAAATATCATGTCCTTTATTTGGATAGAGTGAGCCAATAGAGATAATCACTATATCCGAATCCTTTATACCCAGCTCTTCGGCGATGCGGGTATGGTTATTTTGCCTTGCAAGCTTATAGACACCGTTGTATACTGTAACAACTTTTTGCTCATTAATCCCTTCATGGTTTACTACAAAATCCTTAACAGCATTGGAACAGCAGATAATAACATCTGTAAGTCTCGATAGGAACCTCTCAACAAACAAATTCCTCCTTGAATATTCCCAATAAGTGCTATGCACATGCGTAACAATACCTTTAACACCTGCTATCTTTGCCGCAATCCGTCCTATAGTATTTGAAAAATAGGTGTGGGTATGGATAATGTTAACCCTATCAGCCCGAAACATAAAGGCTAATTTAAAGAAATTGCCAGGATTATAATAGGTATCAATACCTAAAATACGAACCTCAATACCTGCGCGCCTCAACCTGTCAGCTATTCTCCCTCCACAGGATAATGCCCATACAGATAGATTATATTTTGTTTTGTCTATCCCGAGCGCAATAGTTTCTATAAGCCTCTCAATACCTCCTATGTCTAAAGACTCTATGAGATGGACAACCTTAATCCGTTGGTTCATAATGCCCCTTCAGTTGATGATATAATCTTCAGCATCTTTTCTATTCTGTGTATATATGTATGATGTGCTAATGCTTCATTATAACCATTTGAAGATATTATCTCTCTTTTTTCTGGATGCTCTAAATAATAAAGCACTTTCTTGCGCAAATCCTCTGTATCACTAAAAAATACCACATGATATTTATCTTTAAATATAGTCATAGCATCCTTCTGCGAATCAACAATAACAAAACTCTTACATGCCAATGCCTCAAATAACTTTGGACTTGCCTGATGGTTAATGGTCTTGCCGTCTTGAAAATGTATAACTACCACTATATCCGCAGCATTAAATATCTTTACCCATACATCATAATTTAACTTCACTCCTTTTGCTTTAGGTTTAAGTGGGGATGATGGCTCCAACTTGTTCCAATATGGACCCCATACACCTATATCCAAATCGGATAAACTTTCCAATATCCTTGCCCTATTGGCATCATACGAACCTACAAATGCTATTTTTCTTGCATACTTACGCCTATCCTTATCTGTTAATTCTACAGGCCTATGATAGTCTGGAGCACATGCAAACGGAAGCCATACTGTATTAGAAATACCTTCTATCTGCAATATATTCATAGCCTCTGTGCCTGAACAAAAGACAAATCTGCATACCCGCGCCATAGCTATGACATTATCAAAATTGGTTGGTGGATCAGTTGTCCATAACACTGTCTTTATCCCCATATCGTTTATTTTATTTACAACAGCTGGATATGTCCTAAATCCACCGATAAATAAACATATATCAGGTCTGCTGTTTTCTATAAGCGACAACAGATTATTGTTAAGCCTATCCAAATCCCATTTATGTAATAGCCGAATCTTATCTCTTATCCTGCCTGGGATAAGCCACTTCCTATCGTCAAAAAAAACAAACTCATGCCCTAGCTGCTGTATAGCCTTCTCTCTATAAACAACACTGTTAACAAAATGCGGGTTATGATTGCCTACTAAAAGTATTCTCATATAGCAATCCCCATTATCCTCACATTCTGCACTATTTAACCTTGTTGATTTGTGCATTTTTCACTATTTAACAAGGTTAAATTGTGCAGAATAGAGACTATATCTAAATATAAATTTATCCCCCAAAAATCTTGTTGTCTTGAACCCTATATTTTTTAAAATCTTTATCTGGACCAAACAACATTATTCTAGGATAATCTATAATAAGCCACGCAATTATTTTAATAATCTCGAACTTCTTGACTCTAACTGCTTTTGCAAACCAAGTTATACCTACACGCCATGTTCCGTTTATAAAATATAATTTCCCTAAACGTTTATAATGCGTGGCAATTACATGCGGATATTTTAAAAATTCGTCTTTGTATTTTTCTATCATCCGCTCCCTTCCCTTTATCAAGTTTTTTAAATTAGTAGATATCTGTTCTTTATGCCTATATACAATGGTTAAAACCTCCGGGACAAAATCAAACTCGTAATAATCTGCAATACGTTTTAACATATCCCAATCCTGGGCCGCCATCAATGATTCGTCAAATAGACCTACCTTATCAAAGCATCTTTTTCTTATAAGAAATGGTATCCCTCCTATTTTCTGTCCGTATAAGAATTCCCCTTTTAGGTTTCCTTTCATTTTAGGAGTAACCGTCCAGAGCAATGCATTATCTTTGCGTGATCGTAGCTGCTGCCATGCATATACAACTCCTACTGTTTCTGGTGAGTGGGATATCTTATCAATCAATCTTTCTAACTTAGTTGGCAACCATACATCATCGTCATCTATAAATGCGATGTATTCTCCTTTAGCGTAATGTATACCTGTATTACGCGCAGCAGCAGCTCCTTTGTTTTTATCATGGCGGATATACACAATACGTTCATCATTAAAAGATTTTATGAGGTCTTCTATGTTATCAGAAGAACCGTCATCAACAACAATCAATTCAAAATCTGTATAACTTTGGGCTAAAACACTTTTTATTGCATCCGCTAAATATTGTGAACGGTTATAAGTAGGAAGAATAACAGATACGGCAGGCATAAGGTATTAATCTCCTCTCCTCCTATCAGCTATCTTGCTCCTATTTATTGTTTCCTTCTCTATAGGCTGTCTCTTTCTTAATTCAAACAAAAGCTTAAGGCATTTTAAAACACCGTCTACCCTAAGGCTGGAACTTGTCCCATGATAGATTATAGGTATCTCAGTTATATTTAATTTACTGCAGTAATAACGTATCTCTGTTTGAAAAAAATGCGTTGTAGATAGGGCAAGCATGTTATCAAGATCTATCTGCCTTAGTATATCGGCATTAAATGCCTCAAAACCACTGGTCATATCGCTCAACCGTGTGGCAAGAACCAAATTAGCCAGTAATGTCCCATATTTACTTAACAAAATCCTATATAAAGGATGCCCTTTTATGCCCGCGCCTTCTATAAAACGTGAAGAAAAAACACAATCATATCCTTGCTTAAGCAATGACAGAAACCTCGGTATATCCTGAGGATTATGGCTTCCACCAGCATCCATCTCTATTATATAATCTGCATTATTATCAAGTGCATATTTGAAACCATGTATATAACATGATACAACTCCTGTAGATTTCTCATGATAAAGCAGGCAAATTGGCTTACCTTGCTGAATCTTTTCTATTCTATTTTTTGTATTATCCTTTGAATAGCTATCCATAACAACTACGATATAAAGTCTTTCTATGTTCAATGATAGTATCTCTTCTAATGTTGATACAATGGTATCCTCTTCATTTGCCACAGGCATAACGATAAATGTTGTCTTGGCACATTCCATAATAATTAATTATAAAATTATCATTTAACAGAAAAATCCAGTTTACAATCTTTTGTATTTTTTTATAATCTTCTCAACAGTATTAAAAGCACTGCGCATACATACATCCATATTATAATACTTACGCTCTGAAAAACGGCCTACTCTAATAATCCCATACTCGTCAAGATATTTATTAACTATATTAAGATTCTTACTATGATTGCGGTCGTATATTATATATCCATACGAAACTGCAGAGGCAATAATATCACCCAATTTGAATCCGGTTAATCTACTCTTACTATTAAACTCTCTTATTTGCTGTTCAGGATAAACTTTCCCTACAGTTTCTAAAATAACACTCGAAGTATCTGTATTAGGACAATTAAACTTAGAAAAATTCCCTTGAAATACCAACCTATGTGTACTGATACCCTTATCTGGTATATATAGCCAAGATATATCAGTAGGTGGAGACTTGCATAGCGTTGTAGTTAAGATACAGTTTTTTAATTTCCCGGCAGCTGATAATACCTTAGATGGGGTGGTTGCTATTGCTGATACTAAATCATTAAGATGTATAGTAGAAATCACAATATCAAATTTATATTCTCCATTTATAATAAATTTTTTACCCTTTTTTTCTATTTTCTCTACTTCATATTCTGTTATAATATATTTTTTTATGCCTCTAGCAATAGCGTTGATAAGGGTTTGTATTCCTCCCTTTAATGGATAATAAAATCTTGCATGAGGCATATCTTTTTCTTCAAATCTCTTTTTTACAACAGATGCTATAATCTGACGCGGGGTTGGCAGAGGCATCTTCCCTTCTACCCAATCAATGCCTATTTGAGTTAAATCTTCGCCCCATATCTTTTGATTATAGGGTATCATATACTTAAAGGCAATAGCATCCCCAAATCTCCACCTCAACCAATTATAATAATCAGATGGCCTCCTAATAGGTTTCGGTGAAAGAAACTCAACAAGACAGTCAATTGCCTCATCTTCTTCTAATTCTGATAAAGAAAATTCAAAAGGATAGTTAATTATCTTATCTTTATATAAGATCTTTGCTATCCTCTGTTGATATTTCCATCTATTTCTCTTTAATAAAGAGAAAACCCATTCTTTTATCTGGCTATCTTTTGAATTAAACACATGCCCGCCATGCAAATCAAATACATATTCATCAACTATAGAAGAAGCAGCAAGCCCACCGATAACGGATTCTTTTTCAAAAATAGTTATATCATCAAAACCTGCTTCATGTAATTTCAGCCCACATGTAAGTCCTGAAACACCTGCACCCAAAATCCCTATTTTCATAATACCCTGCCTTTCCTTCTTACATACAATTTTAGGCCGTCAAAGTCTCCATCAATCAGATAATATCCTTCTTTTTCTGCATAATCGATAAAGATATCCTCAAGGCATGGTTCTTTGCCTACAATAATTGCCCGAGGGGGATTATTGTTTAACAAACGCACTAATGTTTTTAATGATACAATACCATAAACATGCTGGCTATGTTCACATATAAAATCTCCTATCCTAAACATAAACACACCTGTGGCTAACTCCGTATAAATAGGCAAGCCTGCCTCTATTGCATATATAGGAGATAGGGTGGCTATTTCCCCGTCTTGGTTTATGTAACCGATATTATCCTTTAATTTAACAGCAATTTTATGTATCATTATTGGAGTCCATTTATTAGGCCGTAATAACATATTAAATTTAGCAAATAATCTAGGGCTAGAAATAATAAGAATATGGATGGCAAATGCAACAAAGATTAGCTCTATATATCTATTCGGTTTGCTAAAGACATATTTACATAAACAGGCTAAAAAAATAATAAAAAAAGCAATAGGCATAACAAAATATTGCATATGCATTGGAGACGGGATAAATATTATCCCTGTACTAAAAATTGTTACAAAAAGACATAAACATAAAATAGGTTGTCTAAAAAGACTTGCTCTATCACCAGACTTTAATCTTCCAAATAGTAATAAAAAGATAAATATTACAAAACAACTGCTAATTACTGGCAGTTTCAATAAATTTCTTGCATATCGTATCTTAGAAATAAAATCTAATGTATTTATTGTTCCAACATAATGATACCATAATGAATTAAGTTTATGATATATTAAATTATTAAACGCAAAGATATCCATACTACTATTAAATATAAAAAATAATATAGGTATACTTCCAAACAACATACCTAAACTCAAAGGGAAAAATATCTTAACAAAGGGGCGATTAACTGGAATACTAATACTATTTATTATAAAGGCCGGGAATAAAGCAAAATAAAAAAGTTTAATCCCTGCAGCAAAAGACAAAAATGTTCCAGATAAAAATATAGATACCCACCTATCTCTTTCAGATACACCAGAAAGATACAACAAAAATCCTGCTAGAGAAAAACACAAAGCCACCATATTATTCCATGCATACCCCATCGTATTTACCATTGGGACATTCAGGATAAAAAACAAAGATAAAACAATAGAGATAATATATGATTTTAATATTTTATACGTAATAAAATAAATCAATATCATAGTTGCTATCGTACAAAAAAACGAAAATATTCTAGCGGATAAAAGATAATAACTGTTTGAGGTAATTTTAAATAACCATGCATATATAATAGGCAAATATGGCATCTGAGGAAAGGCAAAATCTTTATATAGTTTATATCCATCTTGGATAAGTTTTCCTGCAGTAACATATACATTTTCATCACGCCCAAGTGGCACTGTCATTATGTGAGAAAATATAGCTAAACTCGTAATATAAAATAAAATGAAAATAACATTTCTTCGTAGGAAAACATCATCTTCTTTATACATTAAATAAAATAAACACAAAACAAGTACTATATATGAAAATTTGCCAAGGATAATAACTGCAGGGGCAAAAATCAAAAATAAATATTTTTTATATCGAATAAAATTACTCATTTCTATTAAAAGTTGTTCTTACTTCCCAAAATACAAGCATACACATAGTATCTCTTACTAAAAGGCATTTTACTATATAAAATTTATATATATCACTAAAAAGAAGATGGGAGCTCATCTATATTACTAAATCTTTTTTGTAAGGCACGGATTCTATCTGAACCGGTAAGAGCTTGTTTTTTGGCGAGTGGTATATCATCTTCTCTACTTGGGATCTGGCGTAACCTCACTTTCATACCAGAAGGGACACTGGGTAGAGAATATTTGTTCGAATTAGCTGAGATACCTTCTGCTGAACCATATTTCTTTAGCATCTCTTTTCTTCTATTCCTTGCATCTAATACTTGTATAGGATGAATTCTTCCAATGGGTTTATTTTGTCGAATTATCTTCTCAAGTTCTAAAGCAAGATCTTCTCTATTATGCTGTCTGAGTGCTGTTATCATCTCAAGTGCCTTTGGATTTTGATTATTCATATAATAGGCAATGCCTAAACCAAGGTAAAGATATGGAAAATCTAGTTTTTTCTTAGCCTGTTCAAAATAATATATAGCCTCATCAGGCTTTGATAAACCAAGTAAATCTATCCATCCTAATGCGAGTTTTGCGCTTAAACAATCTTTGTCTATCTTCAATGCCTTCTTACAATATTCCTCTGCTTTTTTAAAATATCCCAACTCATAATAAATACGACCTAAATTATCATATGCATTTACATAGTGAGGATCGATTTCTATTGCTTTCTTAAAAAAATATATCACATCCTTTAAATCTGAACCTGTGGCCTTATGACACAAACCAAGATAGTTATAAGCAGGAGCCAAAGGATAGATCTTTAAAGTCTTCTCGAATAGATTCATCGCGGTCGAATAGTCTTCTCTAACAAATGCAGACATAGCCTTTTCAAATAAAGATTTAAGAGAGTTGGAATCGCTATATGCAATAGAAGTAAAACTATATAATATTAAATTAGATATAAATAATAATATAAAAAATTTATAAAAATATATAATTTTAAAATGTGATTTACTCATCTGATGGAACTGGTTCTACAAGCAATTTGCTTATAGTCATAGAGGCATTTATTTTTCCATTGCCCCCTCGTTTTGGTGAAAGATTAAAACTAATAACCTTAAGTAATTCTTTCGATGTATCAATCGAATACATAAATTGCATAATATCTTTTAAATTTCCAATACAATCCAAACTCGCATAGTATTGAGCATATCCATCATATTGTTTTGGGGATAAGGGACTGCTTTTTACTAAATTCACTTTGCTTTCTGTAGCAAGTTTTTCCAAAGTACTCAAAAATTCTGCATTAATAACATCCGGATCCTTTGCCTCCTTTGAAAAGTATTTATCGAATATTTTACTTTCTTTAAGAATTTTATCCTTATATAGTAAAAATTTTGTGTCTCGCAGTATACTTACCTTTTCCTGTTTAATCTCGTCTTCAATTAATTCTATTCTATTTAAGACTGGAGCTAAAAAAAATCTATCCACCAAAGCAATCAATACAATAAAAGAGGCTATGTAAAGATATCTTTTTTCTTTATCTGATAAAGATGACAAAAATTTTTGTATCAAGGTTATTCCTCCTCTTGTTTATCTTGCTTTTCTTCTCCCAATGAAGGTTTCAAATTAAGTGTAATCTCAAAGGCCGTTGCATCTCTGCCTCTATCTTTTTTGGCCGTTGTAGGACCTATATTGACACTTTTGAATAAATCTGTCTCACGCAGTGCGGTTCCAAAGCTAAATATAGAAGATGAAATATCAGATATCCCCTGCAAAGTTATTTTCCCTTCCTTGTCCATAATTAAACTAGTTAGATATATATCTGTGGGTATTTTATTATAAATCTCTCTCATAACATCAAGCGCAACTGTCCGATCATCAAGATAACTTTTTATAACCATTATTCTATCATTTATTTTCTCAAGATACATCACTTCTTCATGAGTATCCTTAAACTCTGTCCGTATCTTTTTCAGGAATGCATTCTTGAAATATAATCTAATCCCAAAAATAGAAATAAAAACAATAAGAAGAATTATCGTCAACATAGCAGCCTTAAACATTTCTCTACCTTGAATCTCTATTGATTTCTGCATACGTATCTCATCCGGCATTAAATCCACCTGAGCATCCTTTGCTAAAATAGCAGAAGATATCACATCTAAAAAAGAAACACCTTTATAAGAAGTGGTAATCTTTTTTAACACTGATTTAGAGGCAGAAATATTTTCTTCATACGGTATCGGCTGTGCATCCCAATTTAACTTTTCCTTTAATGCAGTTTGTACCTGCTGGGAGACGTCATCTCCAGATGTAAGAATATAACTTGTAGGAACCGCTCCTATATCTTCGCTTTTATAGGAGTCTATTGTAACCGATAACTCTTCTATTAATCTTTCAATACCTGTCTGCCCTTCCTCTAAAATATTTTTCTTGCCCACAGGTATATTTCTTGAAACAATGGGATGCCCCTTAAACACAATGAGAAAATCTGAATTCTTATCTCCTATATCTAAGACTCCTGTGGGAGAAGGATCTGCTTGCAATCCAACTACATTAGAATAAAAATGAGCTATCCCTTCCGGTATAAATAAAACCTTACTTATCTCTATTTTGGCTTTATCAAAAACAGAAAGCTGATTCTTTAAAACTTGTTTATTTGCTATGACAAGAAGAACCCTAGTAGCATTATTATTAACTGCTCCAAGATTTATATACCCTACCTCTATCTCTTCTCTAGAAAGAGGAGTATGCCTCCCTGCCTGAAGACTAACTATCGACTTAATTTCCTCCGAGGAAGTAGACGGGACTTCTAGATTCTTAGAAGTAGTCATCCCAGACGGCATAAGACAACATACCTCTGCCTTCTTATGATTGAGTTTCGACATTAACGAATGAATCACTCTAGCTAAATGTTCATCATCCAATCCTCTTACATCCTGAAATAAAAGATTAGAAACCTTTCCTTTCACTACTAATGCAATCTTAACAATTTCTTCTGTAAGAAGGATTGCTATATAATTATTAATTTTACCCATAAAAAAACCCTCTCATATTTAAAATCTTTTTGAAAAACTACATAAATATAAGACCCCTTAAGTTATATCTCTATCTGTATCTTATTATACTCCAAAGTCTTCCATATATATATAAAAATTAATTATTTTTTATTATAATTTATAAAATCTTTCTTTCCAATATTCTATCTTATTTTTGTTAACATTATATATACATTCAATCACAGCCCTATTATTACTCCTATTTAACTTTGCCTCACTACGTATATAATAAAAAGATGAGCTAACCTTTATTCTCCTCCATGCATTTAAGGCATCTATTTGCTTTACTTCTTTTTTAGTAAGTGGGATGAAATTCATCATCTCAGATGCCACATCAAACGTTTTTTTAAATATATAATCATCTGCTGTTGCATCAATACCATCAGGACCTGCTCGAATCTTTAATATTTTGTCCGCAACAGAACTATCTAAACCTAAAGACATTAAAACAGCCTTTCCTGCTGTATTGATATTGACACAACCATCTCCATAAACGGTAATGAAAGGTTTAAGTTGTTTTACAATCTCTCCAGTAAATCCCTGAACTAAACTTAATTCATCAAGTAATTCAAAAGGAGCCTTTTTCCTTTTATAAGGATATTGAAGATTAGAATAATAATCATCACTATATAGACCATTTATCTTCCTTTTTCCATAACTCCTCCAACCTAAAATCGCATCGACCAATCCCTTGGCTTTCGATTCAGAAACATTCGTAACCAATCTTATCAATCGTAACAATGTCCTACGATCTGCCATATTAATATTTATCTTCCTTTCCTCATCTTCCAATCCATAATACACTGTATTATAACTGACTCTTCTATTATTAAAACTACCATCGAAATACGGATAACTAACACTAAATGTTCCATCCCCCATAGATACATTGAAGAAAATATCCTTATTATTATGTCTATAAAATTTTGAATAAGAGTTGTATTGCTCACCATTACGAGTTATGTCTTTACGAAGTGCGGCTATGGCCTTTTTTATGCCTGCCTCTGCTATATAATGAAGTTGATTTCTATGTTCCAATGAAGCCAACAATAACGCCTTCTGTCCAACCTGCAATCCTATATATGAGGCAAATATTCCTAAAAAAGCTACAGTCCACAATGTTAATATTAAGATAGATCCTTTCTCAGAAGCTATAAAATATAAAAAATTTTCCCTCTCTAAATTAATATATACCCATAACTTTTTCATAAGAATTTTTTCATTATATAAAACAATATTAAACTGAAATATCTAACTTCAAAAAATTAATGTTCTCATCTAGTTACCTTATATAAAAAATTGTACTTGTTAAAGCGACCCTATAGGAACATCAATGTATCTACTTATTGTACGTCGTTCTCCACAAGGAAGAGAAACAACAACACACACTTTGATTCTGGAAGGCAATCTTTCGTTCTCTATTGTGGATGTCTCAATTTCTTTATTATCTTGAAAATAAAAATAACGAAAATATACATCAACTACGTGGTCAAGTAAAACCTTAGTAAAACCATACTCTCCTCTTAACGCTTGGCTATAGTTAGCAATTTTTTTTACAAGCCTACGTTTTCCTTTATCAAAAAAATATTCAACCTTGCCTAGTTGTCTTAAATAATATCCTGATGGCAGGCCTAATTTTGAATCAGCTAGCACCCATACTCTACAAGGGAAAGAAATTCTATTTCTACTTCCTTCCGGTTTAATTTTAGAATAAAAGTAAGTATTGTTGATATCAAAGCTTATTTTATCAAAAAATAGAGCTATATCCTCTTCCATTACCTTTGTTCTAATTCTACTCCAAACATTTATTCCAGATACAATAGAAGAATAAATTGCAATACTTATCAAGGAAAACAGAGAGGCGACAATAAGCATCTCTATTAAGGTGAATCCATATTTTTTAAACATAGTCCTATGCATAAAATAAGGGGCCCTTCTCTTTCAAGAAAATGTCATTTGCTCAAATACGTAAAATCAGATATATAAGAGGAGAGAGCTGCTCTTCTTTTCCCTGCAGCGGATGGCCAGATAAGAGCCAATTCCAATTTAAACACCTCTACATAGTCCTCAACTTCATGTATACTCATATATTCTTTAAATGTAGTCTTTCGCCCACATATATCCACAGTATAGCTCTTGCTCATATCTATAGGTAAGGCCTTGTATACTCTCAACATAACACCTATATTCGATATACGATTATCTAATATATTCATTGCATACAGTCTATTTGTCATATAGTTTATCCTTTCGGCTGCTGAAATAAATATACTAAAAATAGATATAATACTTATAGAAAATATTGCAATGACAACCATTATCTCAATAAAAGATACCCCAGTTTGAGAAAATAGCATCTGTTTTGTGGCTATCACATTTCCTCCATATAAACTATCCTAAAAATTGATACAAAATTATTCCCAGTTTTTTATATCATCTTTCTCCGACTTAAGATCGGCCCCCTTAGAATATAAATCATAACTTATATTATGTTCTCCCGGAGAAATATAAATATATGGCCGACCCCATGGATCTATAGGATCTTTATCGAGATATGGGCCATTCCAATGTTCGGGAATAGGAGCAATATCAGGTTTAGTGACCAAAGCTGACAATCCCTGCTCTGTTGTGGGAAGACGACCGTTATCCAACTCATAAAACTTAAGTGCTTCTGGGATACGATCGGTAACATCCTGTCTGGCAATAGCCAACTTATCTTTTTTATGTCCTCCCCATACCCTTGGAAAAATTAAAAGCAACAATGCTACCACAATAACAATCGCAAACAAAATCTCTACCACAGAAAATGCCTTACGATTATAAACACAATTACCATATGAAATCATAACCATCCCTCCCCCTTTATTTTTTAAATAAAATTAATTTTATCTATATATACATCAATGGCAGCTATTTTCTGTTATATATTTTATCCATTGCTTCTCTAACGAAAATATATTTTTAAAAATTGTAGGATAAGCCTTTCTTAAAGCTATACTAAAATCCGCACCATCACGTAAACAACGACACAATATGCCAAATGAATTGACCCCATAATGACGAATAAGGAAGGCTACAACCGATAAACTCTGAGCATAAAATAATCTAATTTTTTCTTTAGGCATCCCAGTATATCTAAAATCTGCATTAATAAATCGCTGAAATGGTATATATCCATTACCGTGTTTAATCGAATTACATATAATCATATCCGCCAATCTTACCTTATCCTTTTCTTGAAGCTGTGCAAGTCCTTCATCCAACCATACAGGAATCTTCCTAGAATCTCCTATAAAATCATGTAAAATAAGATGGGCGATCTCATGAGGTAACACTCCTTCAAGGAAGCCATTCTCCTGCCAAAATGTAACTATCAATCTACCATTTCTAAATATCCCATCTCTTATTGCCCCACCTCTAGACCATATGGGTTGTCCTGTGGCTTTCGAAAATGATCTCCTATCAGGATAGACTATTATCTCTGCCCTCTTATCCCATATCCAAAAATCAGTATACCTTGTATAACCTATCTGATAGGCTATTTTACTATAATAATTTTCCGCATAACTAAGCAATCGTGCCACCCACCCATAAGGTATACCAGAGGCATATTTAACAATGAAATGAGCCCCTTTCTTCTGCTTCCATTCTATAGGATTCTGAGACGCTGATAGGAGATACGGGTAAATACAAATAAAAACTAAAATAATAATAAATAATCTACGTTTATTCTTTATCAAAACACGATATTCCTTTATATCATGATTACCACCGAGAGTATAAATAATTTATTTATACAATAAATTTTATTTTCTAAATACATCTACCTGAAAAACCGGTAAAAGAATGGAGAAAACAATAAAACCTATAACCAGCCCTACCAAAAGTATCATCATAGGTTCCAACAGTGTAGTAAGTATCTTTATCTTTTCATCTGCCTGTTGTTCAAAATCTTCTGCTATTTGTGAAAGGACGTCTCTAAGACTGCCAGATTCCTCTCCAACAGCTATCATATGCCCAACTATAACGGGAATATGTTTCGAACGTCTCAAACTTTCCCCAAATGACCCACCAGCTGTAAGCTCCTCTTTACATCTCTGTAAATCCTGTCTTATCGTGTTGTTGCCTAATAAAGGGATAGCTATATCTAATGCCCTAATAATAGGAACCCCCCCATTTAACAATAAAATTAATGTTCTACAAAACCGCGATAATTCTACCTCAACTAAAATTTTTCCTAAAAAAGGAAGCCTCAAAATAACAGAACTTAATATTGTATGAGCGGACCTTGAACCTATCCACTTTTTAAGTAAAAAGGCAAGGAATATAACTACTACCAAAGAATAGAACCATTCATGTGTAAGAAAAGCACTAATATTAAGAAGAATTGCTGTGGGAACAGGGAGATCTTCTCCTAACCCAGAAAAAAGATCTGCCATCTTTGGCAAAACAAATGTCAAAATAAAGTATATAGTGGCAATACCAAAAACTGCCATAAATGCAGGATAAGCAACTGCCCCCTTAAATTTAGACAATAACTCTGCCTGTCTTTTCTGATAAATGGATATATTAATTAACATTTCTTGGAGATTGCTGCTTTCCTCCCCAGCATGTATCATTGCAATATATAACGGAGAAAAAATATGTGGGAAATCTCTAAGGCAGTCAGAAAATGACTTTCCATGTTCTATCCCAAGTCTTATATTGGAAAGAACGTTTTTAAAGTAATAGTTTTGTGTTTGTTCTTTTATGATATCCAATGCACGTATAAGAGATACCCCTGATTTCAAAAGATTTGCAAGCTGTCTGCTAAAAACATACTGTTCCTTTATTCCTATCTTACCAGTAGCCCCCCCTACTTTAGATATAACAGATTCAGAACGATTTATAATAGACACTGGAACCAATCCCATATTAGAAACCAATCGTACCGCATCATCTTGATTTTCCCCCCTTATCTGACCTACAACTGTCTCTCCTTCTTTATTTTTGGCTTTATATATGAACACTGCCATTCATTATCCTCCTTAAACAATTACAATCATCAAAGTTGGTCCTGTACAGTAACTGCCATCACCTCATCCGGGGTCGTGACACCATCAACTACCGCCTTCCATCCATTCTGTCTTAATGTGACAAGTCCTTCTTGTATTGATATATGTTTAATATAATCTGATCTTGGTTTAGATAAAATAGCAGCGCGAATAGCATCGTTTAAGGTTAATATCTCATATATTGCTATACGGCCGTAAAATCCTGTATAATTACAATACTCACACCCTGCTCCTTTATATATATTAACCTCATTAACATCCTCCAGTTTCAAAGACTTTACAATCTCCTCCTTTATTCCGGGCTTAATAGAATTATCCTCTTGTTTACATCTTGGGCAAATAACTCTTACTAATCTCTGAGCGACAAATGCCTCTATACTAGACGCTACTAAATATGGTTCTATCCCCATGTCAATAAGACGTGTTATGCCACTTGCTGCATCATTAGTATGTAAAGTCGAGAACACAAGATGTCCTGTCAACGCAGTACGTATGGCTATCTCTGCGGTTTCTACATCTCTGACCTCTCCCACCATTATAATATCAGGATCATGTCGTAAAAGACTCCTAAGCCCTGTTGAAAAATCAAAATTTACCTTTGGGTTAACCTGTACTTGTGTTATACCTTCCATTTCATACTCTATAGGGTCTTCAATGGTTATAATCTTTCTATGAGGAGAATTGATCTCATTAAGACACGCGTATAAAGTGGTTGTCTTCCCGCTTCCTGTAGGTCCGGTCATAAATATAATACCATGCGGTTTCTTTAATAATGCCCTCAATTTTTCTATACTATCCTTATTAAATCCTAACTTTTCAAGACTGAACAACATAACCTTAGTCGGAAGGATACGAATTACCATACTTTCTCCCCGCGGAGTCGGCATAGTAGACACCCGTAGATCTATTTGTTGATCTTTTGTCTTAACAACAGCACTACCATCCTGAGGAATTCTTTTTTCTGTAATACTAAGATTTGCTAATATCTTTATTCTTGATAGAATAGAAGGTAGGAAATGTCTGACAGCCTGAGGTAAATTTGCATCTATCAAAACACCATCTATCCGATATCGAAATCTTACCTTGTCTCTATACGGTTCTATATGTATATCTGTTGCCCTTTTTTTATATGCCTCAAGGATAATTTGATTCACAAGATTGGATATATTGGGATCATCTGAGGGGCTTTCAATGTCTTCCACCCACTGCCCTGTACCAGCAGTCATTGCGGAAGCAACAACAGGATTCTTCTCCATAATACGCTCTATTGTATCTGAAGCAAATCCATAGTATTTCTTTAACACTTCCAATAACCGTTTCTCAGATGTTAAAACAATCTTCACTCCAACACCTAAATGCAGGCGTATTTCATCTATTGCTGATATATCCAGTGGGACTGCAGTAGCTACAACCATGATGTTCCCTTCTATCTTAATAGGCATTATCTTGTAATACCAAGCGAATTTTGCCGGAACTCTATCAACTGCTTCCTTTCTTATCTCAACTCTGTTTAAATCAACCCTTTCCATGTTGAGGTGTCTAGCAAGTATATCTACGATTTTATTATCATCAAGAATATTGTTGTCTATAATATAATCCCTCAAAGATTTTCCCTCTCTTTTTGCTACGGCGATATAACTATCAAGGGTAGCCTCATCTATGTGTGAAAATTTCCTTAAGGCATCAATCAATATCTTTTCAAAATGTTTCCTCTTACGCATCTATTCCTCCTACTATAAATTCAAAAGGGTCAACATCTCCTTTATCTTCTCTCTCTTCACGAAAAAATACAATAGAAGAAAAAAGGAAAGCGACCCTTATAAATAATCAAACATTCATTTTTTATCCAGATCTCTTACCTATATTGCATGACCTATAAAACCTATAAAGATCTAAATCTTCATCTAATAATCCTTTATTAAATTACAGGTGCCTTACCTATCATATAAAAATCTTCTTTTTTCATATCATCATAATCACCATTCATAATCCTTGCACACCCCTCAACATTATCCTTAATAGAAACATACTCTCCTTTCTTCCCTGTAAAGACCTCACTTACATGGAAAGGTTGAGTCATGAAATTATACAATTTCTCTGCCCTAAGATACATTTTTTGATCATCTTTATTTAGTTCCTCTACTCCGATAACAGCAACAATCCGTTTTAATGCATTGTGTTTATTAAAATGAACAAGAACATTTTGTGCCACTTCATAATGTCTACGACCAACAATAGCTGGATCTAAATTGGTTGAAGAACTTTGAAGTGGATCAATGGCGGGATACATACCTCTTTGAACAAGGTCCCTGGATAAAACAATACATCCATCAAGATAGCTAAATATAGCAACAACTGCTGGATCTGTCATATCATCAGCTGGAACATAAACTGCCTGCATAGATGTAATAGACCCCCCACCTTCAACAGAACGTATCCTTTCCTGAACCGCACTGACCTCAGAGGCCAAAGTAGGCTGATAGCCTGTCTCTGCAGGGACCCTGCCTAACAAAGTAGAAACCTCCTGGCCCCCCTGAATATATCTATATACATTATCCATAAATAAAAGGACATCTTTATTCTTAGACTGTAAATACTCTGCAAGACAAAGTCCTGCATTAACTACTTCCGCACGCGCACCTGGAGGCTGATCCATTTGACCAAATGCAAGCATAACATTTTGCAAGAGATTACTTTCCTTTAATTCAAAATATAATTCATTACCCTCGCGTATTCTCTCTCCTATACCAGCAAACACACACGCACCCCCATGGGCCTTTACTATATTGTTAATCAACTCTAAGATAACAACTGTCTTACCACAACCAGCTCCCCCTAAAATACCCGTCTTACTGCCTTTAACTAAAGGAAATAAAAGGTCAAAATATTTAATGCCTGTTTCCAAAATCTCTGGCTTCTCACCTTTCTTATTTTTGAGATTAAATCCTACAGGTTTCGTTAAACCCTTTGTTGGGACTCGGGTAGGACAGTCAAACTCCCCACCGTTATCCAATGGGCGACCTGTGGCATCCATAACCCTACCATAACAACCATCTCCCATAGGAATTGTTATTGACTGGCGTGTATTATAACAGGTAGAGTTTAACTGAAGATTAAGCGTATCCATCAATGCCACAGTCCTTACCACATTACTAGAAAGATGCTCCATTGTCTGGAGCACAACCTTTTCTCCTGTTACAGTGTATGCCTCAACAACATCGTAAAGAGCAGGCATATCCTCAAATTTCTCAAAATAACAATCTACAACAGGACCCTGAACAGAAATCAGCCTCCCTCTACCTTTAGGCCTTGACTCTCCTTTCTCAGATACAGTTGATACCATTGGCTTTTTATCTTCATCTACTGAAGTATTATTAACATCACCACTATTGGCATCGACCTTATTAGAAGAAAATTTCTCTTGACTCGCATCATTAGTATTGTGTGATTTAATACTACTGTTTTCTTCCAAGGTTATGCCTCCTTTTATTTAGCTTATAACCAATTCCATTGATGATTATTTATAAAGCAAAATTTTATATGTACAAAATCATGTCTGCATTGTCATCATTCTTGCAGAAAATGTCTCCCGTAAACTCTTATCAATATCATTTTTCTTTGCTTTACGAAATTTTATCTGTGTTTTTCTTTTTTCTTTCTTCATCTTCTCTACACTATCATCAAGAAAATGAGACTGTGCAGCAGAAGCAGCTATTATCGTATCAATTAATATCTCATACAAACGAGTTGTTATCCATAGATTTGACAGAAATCCTATAACTTCCTTAGGATCAGACTCCTCTATAACAGAATCGACTATATCTGATATCTGATTCTGCCCTGCAACAAGATCAACACACGGCAGAAGCTGGACAACCTTTGGTTTCTGAGTCTCAAACTCTTTTGACCAACTATAACATACCATGACTTTACCAATTACATCATCCATAACAAGTCCGGCTAAATAATCTTTTATCTCTATAGCAGTTTCGTATAACCCTTTTCTTTCTATATCTGAAAAAACTTTGAGATCTGGAGTATATTGTGCCAAACGTTCAACACATCGTTCTCCCACAGCTATAAACATAGAATCTTTATGCTTTTCTCGTTCTGCAAATGCCAAACGTAATATTTTATTATTAAACTCGCCTAAAAAACTACCCTCCGCAGTAATAACCAATATACCCACGTTTGGATTATCATTTTTTATCAAAGGATGTATCTCTTTAGTCATACTGATCATCCTAAAAAATTTTACAAAAGTCTCACTGAATCTCTTAAACAAATCTTTTCGATTAACCAGGGTAAAATATTTATTGTCCGCAATATCTTTCAATGTCTGCAATAAATCAACCATCTCAATAGCATCTCGTAATTCTAATTTTACCCTATTTGCCTTACCCATAACTACGTCCCCTGTTCAGCTTGGCTCATAAAAGTATACACCTTTTCTCTAATTAAATTCCTCATACTCCCATCTAATGCCATACTCGCAAATTTTAGTATAATTCCACCTCCTAAATTAGTATCAACAGAGTCTTTAATAATAATATCTCTATTTAACTTATTTCTTAATATTTCAGATATCTTAGCCTTTACAGTGGAAGACATCGGATTTTGAGTAACTACATCCACCTCATTAATATCTGGACTTATTCTACTCATATCGGTCTCTTTAAGGGAAGACAAAAATTCCTCCACCAATACCTCATCAAATGCTCTTTTTGCCTTCTCACTTAATATTGCATTCAATACTTTCATAGTTGTCTCATATACCTTTAAATCAAATTCCTTTTCTAATTCCTGCCGTATCTTCTCTTTTGTATTCTGTGCCTTTGTGATTATCTCTTCTGCCTCTTTTCTGGCCTCCGCTAAAATGCGTTCTCTTTCCGCCTTAGAAGCCTCCTCTGCCTCTGCTCTCATCTTATCAGCAAGCTGTCTCGCCTCTGCCTTACGTTTCATCAACTCTTCTTCTGCTTGCTTCAACTTATTGCTAAGTTCTGCCTGTTTTGCATTAGCCTTTGCGATATCTTCCTCTAAACGCTTCATAGCTCCCTTGGTACTCGATATATAAACCCATCTTAAGGCAAGACTTATAAACACCACTACTATAAACATTAAGGTTAAAAAACCTATCACAAACTGAAAATTTTCCATCAATATTCCCATAAATAATAGCTCCTTTTCATTTAAAAAGTTATATCATCTTTATTTTTGTATATTTCAAAATGTAGTAACTAACTGGAAAATGCATTATAAAATCCTAATAAGGCACCAAATGTAAGGATTTCTAATATAATAAAAGGCAAAAACAACTCCATCTGTATTATAGGAGTCTTGGTCGGATATTGGCCAAGCCTATCAAACATCTTACATCCCAACAACCCAGCAAATATACACGAGGTAATGATAATCAAAGAGTATATCGCACAAAAAATAAAACTCTCAAACCATAAATTAAATTCAACCATGTCCTTATTTCTCTATCCGAGATAAAACTATTTAGAAAACAATTGAAATATCATCAATATGGCAACAATAGATATAGCAGACACAAAAAATATAACAACTACCATTGCCATAAATATCTTAGACGCCGCAGAGGGATTTCTTCCAAGTGCCTTCATAATACTCCCGCCAAGGATAGCTATGGTAACTGATGGCCCCATTACAGCGACAAAAATAGTTAATATTATAATTAAGGTTTCAGCGAACATATATCTACTTTTTTATCCCAATAAATTATTTCTCTATTTTATATCCTTTGGAATAATCTTCTCTTCTACCAATATCGTACATTCATTAGCAAGAAAACTAACCACCCCTCCTTGAATAGGTATCTTATCTTCCCAATTTATAATAACATCTCCTTTTTTCAACACCCCTAATAACGGATAGTGATAAGCTAAAAGCTCATATTCGCCTCTATCACCTGTCAAAAAGACACTCCATACGTTATTTTCATAGATAAGACGCTTTGGACTTAATATTACACATTTAAAGTGTCCTGTATATTTAGCCATAATTTAAATTAAGATATTAACTGTGAACATAATTACACACAATAAAAACAAATCATTATTCGAAAATACTTCTCATTTTCCCACTACTTTCTCCAAAACATCCTTACCGATATTATTGAGAATATCATCTCCCGCAACCTCTTCTCGGACATAACCCCTATTTATATTCTCATCAATATAACCCTCTATTACTTGTTTTAACCCTGCCTCAATTTCGTCATCTTTCTTTTTCCTCTCTCTTAATATTTTAAGCAGATGGGGATTCTTTTCTTTTGCATAAGCAAATATCTCTACCTGGAATTTATTTACCTCATCTATACTTAATTTATGAAGATATTTTTTATGAAACGCATAAAAAATTATAACCAACGCCTCCAAAGGAACTGGTGTATCCTTATCTTGTCTTAATAAATGTGTTAATATCTCTCCACTTTTCAATCTGTCTAATTCTTCCTCTGATTGCCCATGTGTCCTTAACTTTGATAAACGCTGGAGCTCTTTATATTGAAGATATTCCAGGCGTAAAGGCCCACTTAATTCTTTAACAATAGGCCACTGAACCTTTGTACCAACACGAGAGACAGAAAGCCCTAAATCTAAGGCTGGTTTCTGCCCTTCCCCGAACAATGCCGCATCCAACATTATCTGACCATCTGTCATAGATACAAGATTCGATGGAACAAATGCTGTTAAATCTCCTTCCAATATCTCTACTATCGGCAAAAAAGTCATAGAACCACCACCATGTGCCTCATCTAAAAGACAGGCACGCTCTATCATTTTAGAATGTAAATAAAATATATCTCCCGGATATGAATCTCTTCCCGGAGCACGGCCAAGAAGCAAAGATATTTCCCTATAGCACCATGCATGTTTTGTAAAGTCATCAAATCCAACAAATACATGCCTACCCTGATGCATAAAATATTCCCCCAGAGAACATGCCACGTAAGGTGCAAGATATTGTTGCCCTGGTGGACAAGAAGCAGGAGCTGCAACAATAAATGTGTAATCAAAAGCATCTTTATCTTGAAACAACTGTACAACCCTTGCAAGCTGGGACCTTGCCTTGCCTATAGCACAATAAATACAGATAACACCTGTATGCCTTTGATTAATTATTGTATCTGTAACTAAGGTAGTCTTTCCCGTCATCTTGTTGCCAAGGATAAGTTGTCTTTGCCCAAGACCAACCGGTATCATTGAATCTAAAACTTTGGTACCTGTCTCAAGAGGACTATTTAAAGGTTGTCGTTCTAATATAGCCGGGGCCGTTGGAAAAATAGGATAATAGGCATCCGGTTTTATAGGACCTAAAGAATCCATCGGCTCGCATAAAGAATTTACAATACGACCGATAAAATTTTCTCCAACCGGCACATTAAATGGTTCCAATGATGCTCTAGCCTCATGCCCTGTCTTTATTTTCTCTGTCTCTTTAAGGATTAATACATATGCCTCCTGTTCATTAAAACCAACTATCATCCCTCTGGTACCAAAACCAAAATCAATAAGTTGGCCGTTTATACAATTCTTTAGTCCAGTAACAATAACAATACATCCTCGAATACTCTTTACATACCCTACTTCTGTATATTTTAATTCCGGCACCTTATATCCTCCAATTTTATTATTTATTCCTCTTTTTCATCCTCTTCCTCTTCATCCTCTATCTTTACATCCTTGGATCGTTTCGCCCATATAGCAAAATGAATCACCGTTAATACCCCAACCAATATAACTATTCCTGTAATTAATTTCCATGCCGTATTCTCAGCAGGTTTCTTAAATACACTCCTAACAACATCTGCTATGCCACGAAACATCCTTATTCTATTCAATACATTCTTTAATTTACTTCTCTCTAACTCAGCCCTAACAGCATTTAACACACTTTCTAACGTCTCAACATCCTTCTTTGCCCTATTAAATCGTTTTAAATTTACCCTATAAGCACTTATATGTTCATTTACATTCCGTTTCTTCTCCTGTGACTTCTCTATGGCCTCAAGATTCTTTTTTATATCATTAACTAAATATTTTGCACTATCCGCATATTCAGTATGCTCAAGTAACTTATAGGCATATCTGGTTCTATCTTTTAAATTTTCTATACTCTCCTGTGGTATATGCCATATATCTATTATCTCAAATACATATTTTTTCTTCTCTTTTGGTTTTAATTCTTCTTCTTTTATTAAATAAGGTTGCCCCCTTTTTGCATCATAACGAACATCAAAACCAAATGTATCAATGAAATGTTCAGGTTTTACCTCTGATGGCAAATAATAACGTTTATCTATCTTATAAGGAACATTATATGGATTCTCTATTTCAACTACAAAATTGATTGTCTTTCGTTTTTCTTTTGAAGGAAGCTTTGCCCTCCAATAAGCAACAGATAGAGCATTATTCCTTATTCTTTCAACTTCTTTAGAATATATCCTATAATTATCTATCCGTTTTTCTATATCATCAGCGTATTTCTCCTGTTCTTGCAATATATAATCCAGCTGATGAAACATACTTTCTTTTTTTATTTGCCCTACTTTGTAAAATTTCGTACCTTTTATACGCTTTAGACTTTCTTCTATCTGTACCTTTATATCATTAATCTCTTTTTTATTTATTTTCCATACATCTCTTACCCTAATCTTGAATGTCTTAGTCTGTTTAGGCCCCAATCTTACCGTACCATAAACATAAAAAGCCCCCTTTTCTACATCATAATCTACATTAAGCCCGGCAGTATCCAATATATCATCCCTAGTAAGTTCCTTGGGAAGGTATTGAGAAATTTTCTTTTCTTTTGTCTGATTGGTACCATTAACTGCAAGAATATTAATAATTATATCAGCATAAACATTTATAGTATGCCCTATAACAAAAATGATAAAAGCCACTATTAAAATTACTCTCTTATGAAGGAGTGTTTTCATTCTAAAAATCATTCACTTTCAAAATATGTCTTAATTACTATTTCATCTTTTACCACGGACTCTTTTATCGCCTTAAGTTTAGCATCTATCTCTTTTAACTTATCTTTCACTTTCTCGCTATCTTTACGTTCAGCCTCTGTTAATTGTTTAACTTCTATTTGCAAACCTATGGACTTAGCCGCCTTATTGACTAATTCACTTAAAGTATCCATCATCTTAAGTGCATTATCATGAGACTCTTCTGTTACATCTGATATATTATTAGCAACATTCTGTATTTTTCCTATCAATTCTTCCAAATCTCCTAATTTATCATACATATTTGGACTCTGCCCATTTACTCCCAAATCTGACTTTATATCTTGAACAATTCCTAACGCTGCATCTGCACTTTGTTTCCCACTTGAAGCATTGTCTTGTATATCATTTAATTTTCCAAACATCGTATCAGATGTGGTCGAATCCGTAGCAGTACCTATTAACTCTAAAGTTTCTTGAAAATCACCAAAAACTGTATTACTGTCAGCTGTATCACTTGGAGTCCCTAATCTATCTTCTATTATGCTAAGGGTTGACAACATAGATGAAACATCTCCTGTTGTAGCTAACCCAGACAACAACCCTTTTATTTCCGCAATCTTACCAAACAGAGTAGTAGCCGATGATGTATCAGAAGATGTGCCAACTAAAGATTGTATAGTATTCACCACATTTAATATATCTGATAGATTATTAACAAACAATTGCGCATTTTCTGTTAATACTCTAAGCCCATCCCAATTAATCTGCGCTCTGGTCATTCTATTAAGATCTTCCCAATTAATAGTAGCTGCGCCTAAAGAAGTGAGATCATTCCAATTGACACCTGCTGTTGTCATAGAACTAAGATCCGACCAATTTACATTACTCGTACTCATAACTCCAATGTCATCCCAATTAATTCCCTTCTCTGTCATAACTGTTATCTCATCCCAATTAATTCCAGCCTTTGATAACTCTCCAAAATTCTCCCAGTTTGCACCTGCAAGGGTCATTGCAGCAATATCGTCCCAATTTATACTAGTCTTAGATATATCCTCTATCTGTGCCCAATTTACTCCTGCTGTAGACAAGACCCCTATATCATCCCAATTTATCCCTGCAGAACTAATATCTCCTATCTTTTCCCAATTAATACCTGTCTGACTAACCCGCCTAATATCTGCCCAATTTATACCTACTCTGGCCATCTCTCCTATACTATCCCAATTAGCCCCTGCAAGACTAAGTTCTGCTATATCATTCCAATTTATACCTGTGTTAGCCATAACTTGAATATCAGACCAGTTAACACCAGCTACTGTGAGTTTCTGAACACTGTCCCAGTTAATACCCCGTTGTGTCATAACAGCATAATCATCCCAGTTAACGCCTGCCTCTGTAAGAATCCTAATATTATCCCAATTCACACCTGCATTACCTAATACTTCTAACCCGTCCCAATTAATTCCCGCTGTTGACATAATTTCCATGCTTTGCCAATTCACTCCAGCCTCACTATACACAGCAATTGCTTGCCAATTTATCCCAGCAGCATGCATATCAGCCAAATTAGACCAATTGACTGACGCCAACGTCATTACTGCCATATCACTCCAATTCACTCCTACATTAGACATTATCTGGATATCCGACCAATTTATACCCATGTCGCTCATTAAATCTATCTCGCTCCAGTTTATCCCGGCATTTGTCATCACATTTATGTCTCCCCAGTTTATTCCCATATCGCTTAGACGGTCTATGTCACTCCAGTTTATCCCCATGTCACTCATTAAATCTATCTCGCTCCAGTTTATTCCCATATTACTCATAATATTTATATCACTCCAGTTAATTCCTGTCGTCGTCATCACATTTATATCACTCCAATTTATCCCCATATCGCTCATTAAATCTATCTCGCTCCAGTTTATCCCGGCATTTGTCATCACATTTATGTCTCCCCAGTTTATCCCCATATCGCTTAGACGGTCTATATCACTCCAGTTTATTCCCACATTTGTCATTACATTTATATCACTCCAATTTATCCCCATATCGCTCATTAAATCTATCTCGCTCCAATTTATCCCGGCATTTGTCATCACATTTATGTCTCCCCAGTTTATTCCCATATCGCTCATTAAATCTATCTCGCTCCAGTTTATTCCGGCATTTGTCATCACATTTATGTCTCCCCAGTTTATCCCCATGTCGCTTAGACGGTCTATATCACTCCAGTTTATTCCTACATTTGTCATCACATTTATATCACTCCAATTTATTCCCATATCGCTCATTAAATCTATCTCGCTCCAGTTTATTCCGGCATTTGTCATCACATTTATGTCTCCCCAATTTATTCCCATATCGCTCATTAAACCTATCTCACTCCAATTTATTCCCATATCACTTATTAGGTTTATCTCACTCCAATTTATGCCTACATCTGATAACATGGCTATATCCGACCAATTTACTCCCACATTTGTCATTACATTTATATCGCTCCAATTTATTCCCATATCGCTCATTAAATCTATCTCGCTCCAGTTTATTCCGGCATTTGTCATCACATTTATGTCTCCCCAGTTTATTCCCATGTCGCTTAGACGGTCTATATCACTCCAGTTTATTCCTACATTTGTCATCACATTTATGTCACTCCAATTTATCCCCATATCGCTCATTAAATCTATCGTGGACCAATTTATCCCTGTATTGCTCATCACTGAGATATCGCTCCAGTTTATCCCCATGTCGCTCATTAAATCTATCTCGCTCCAGTTTATCCCGGCATTTGTCATCACATTTATGTCTCCCCAGTTTATTCCCATGTCGCTTAGACGGTCTATATCACTCCAGTTTATTCCTACATTTGTCATTACATTTATATCACTCCAGTTTATCCCCATATCGCTCATTAAATCTATCTCGCTCCAATTTATCCCGGCATTTGTCATCACATTTATGTCTCCCCAGTTTATTCCCATATCGCTCATTAAACCTATCTCACTCCAATTTATTCCCATATCAC
>Ga0256914_1000545_pt1 | contig 37107 bp, 33 predicted proteins | sample HulkmetaG_FD_191571 | JGI IMG/M metagenome (GOLD analysis project Ga0256914, IMG submission 191571) | Hydrothermal chimney microbial communities from Main Endeavour vent field at the Juan de Fuca Ridge, Pacific Ocean - Hulk | ecosystem: Environmental > Aquatic > Marine > Hydrothermal vents ... | reverse complement strand
TCACCATACCCTGAAAAAGAAGCCGCTCCGCTTTGAGGACCTGAACGAATTTATCGAGTTGTACAATCCGGCAAACCGGCATGAGCGTAACGAAACCTGGCATCCGGAAAAGAATCCCGAAGGTCGCTGGCGCAAGTTCAGTTACGAAGAAATAATTGACCGCGACAAGGCCAGCCTGGATATCCTGTGGCTGAAAGATGCCAATCTGACCGACCTTGACAACCTGCCAGAGCCGGAGGTGCTGGCAGAGGAGATCATCGAACATATCGAGTCCGCCCTTGAAAGCTTCCGGGAGGTGGCAAGGACGTTTGAATAGTGAAATAGGAAAGGGTACACATGGGTAACAGACCCGGCCAATCAATATGTACCATAATATCTGGTCACTCCCGGAAAATTTGTAGAAGGCGGCACCTATAAAATGTTCCGCTGCGAGCTTAAATCTTGAACTCGTTAAGAAGCTTCATCAAATCATCGGACAATTTTTTTAACTCGCGGGCTGCCCCGTTCACCCTGTCTGCTCCCTCTGCTGTCTGATCTCCGGCAGCGGAAATGGCATGGCTCATACGCGCCATGTCATTTACATCATCGCTTACCCTCTGGGTATTCATGCTCACCTCACTTGTAGCCGCAGTCTGCTCTTCAATGGCAGCAGCTATGTTGTTTGAAAACTCTGCCACCTCTTCTATCACTTCCGATATGGTATCCATGGAGGAAAGGGCATCAGAAGCACCGGTCTGAAGGGCCCTAACCATACCCTCTATCTCAACTACAGAATCACCGGTCTGTTTGGCAAGCTCCTTCACCTCGTTGGCCACTACCGCAAACCCCTTTCCTGCCTCACCGGCCCTTGCGGCCTCTATGGTGGCATTCAGGGCCAGAAGGTTGGTCTGCTCGGCAATGGATCCGATCAGTTTGCTCACCTCGCCTATCCTGTTTGAGGCCTCTGCAAGATTATGGATCACCTCCTGGGCGCGTACAGCCTTTTCATTGGCCTGTTGGGCCACATCACTGGCATGCGCAGTGTGGCTAGCCACCTCTGCGACAGTGCTTGTCATCTCCTCCATGGCAGCAGCCACTGAATTGACGCCCTGACCAGAGGTATCGGCCACCTTGCTCACCTCTCCTGAGAGATGCCGGGCCTCGGCAGCCCCCTTTGCAAGCTCTTCTGACACATTGGACAGGTTCATGGCCTCAGCACTTACTGCCTTACCCTGCTCTTTTGCCTTGGCCACAAGGTTCCTTATTCTCAACAAAAATGCGTTCATGAAGGTCGACAGTTCATCGATCTCATTGGTAATGGCACTTTTGTAAACTTTACACTCATCACAAGATTTATATTCCCCACTGCTTATCTTGGGGCAGAAGACCTCAGGGGCATAACTGCCGGCCTCATACCAGCAGTTGGCCTCCTTTGAAAATGAAGGACATCCTGTCTGACCACAATCCATCTTCTCTGAACAGTTAATCTTGGCCACATCAAGCTGTTTTGTTAGGTCCGCTTCACCAATGGCCATATCCTTCAACCTGTCAATCAGATCATGAAGTGGCTTGCACATGCGAAACATGCTGAAGATGATCACAGTTGTAAATAGAAGAATAAAGCCCACCTTGACAAGTGAATTCTGCACATCCTTGTCAGACATCTCAACGGCCCTTGCAATAACCTGTGACTTGGCTGGATCAATCATATCCTCCATAACGCTGTCTGCCAAAGTCTCCAGCTCATTGGTGCTGACCATGATTTGCCGCACCTGTTCCTTAAGCCCTTCCACTACATCCTTCACCTCTGTCCAGAGACGAGCCACATTACCATATATTGCGGATATCCTGCTTGCCGCCTCTTGGAGACGCGGCTTGCCTGTGGCAAGCTCTGCCCAGCGCCGCATGCCCTTGTTGAACTGGTCAAGACGTTCTGCTACGGCCTGCGGCCCCTGCCTGTTGGATACGTATGCCTCAAATGCCATCCTGAAGCTCAGGAACTGCTGGATAACATCTTCATTCATGACCATATCTATATTGGACCATGTCTCAAGGGCCCTGATACTGCCTGCAGATGCAGCCCTGTTCTTTGCAGGGTCTATTACATCCCGCATGGTCTCTGTCAGTACGGCCCTCATCCTCTTGTCCTCGGAGTCCAGGCTCTGCAGGTCCTGCAAAAGTGTGTGTTGAAGCACTTTGCATCTGGACATCAATGTCTTCAACCTGTCTATCTGCAAACGAAGCCTTGATGATACCTGAGAAAGTTCTGGCTCTGTGGAGACCATACCCTGCCACTTGGAAAGGCCTTTTTCTGCATTTGCAAGGGCCTTTTCCACAGCCTTCCACCTATTGACATCCGGTTGGCTGTACCAGAAGAGAAAAGCCGCCTGGAGTGCGTCAACCCTGGCAATTATATCTTCATTCATGGCCATATCGATCTCACTCCAGGTATTCAGCCTCAAAATATTGTCCTTCTGCTGGCGAAGGATACAACAGTTGGACAGTACTACATACAGCACTCCGGCAGCCATAAGTCCTGCTGTCAATATCAAACGCTTCTTAAGACTCAGATGAATCTTCATACAGGTCCACCTCCTAAATGATCAATTCTCTCGATATTTATGGCGGACAATGCCCTTGTCATGACATTGAAGTTCAGCCCCTGTGGGCATTTATTGAATAATGCATTTGACCACAGTTAAAATCACAAGAGAAAATACGGCCCGCCCTTGTCAAGCCTTTATGTATCTCAGGTGTCCATCACTGTGCTTCTAAATATGTTATTTCATTAGCACCCCTTTGATATTTTTACCTTCGACAAGAACCTGACATTTGATAAACAAAAACAGGACAATTTTTTTAGTTTCTTCATATAAAGATTCAACAGCAACCATCAGGCCGCACTATGCAGATTAATCGAGAAAATTTTTTCCACATCTGCAATATGTATCATGGGAAAAATCATGGCATTGTGGGCATCATACCACTACACGACACATGAAATGCAGAAGCTGCCACCAAAGACGCATGGTGCTTTTTCTCATGTTAAAGCATGACCAGAAAACACCATCCGCCGCAGAGGTGTCGTGTAGTATGGGTGGGCATATTAATGGAAAGATACTGGTATACAGGAAGGATATGGAAGATGGATCAGAAAAGGGGATTGCCATAACTGTTCACAGGAATCATGTCGCCAGGCTGGCAGCAACCCAGCCAGCCCAAGCGGCATTATCCTGTGAACAGATACAGTGCATGAGATAGGGTTATATGGCATTCTGCAGGAATGCCCCCTTGGAACATATGCGGAAAGAGGTAATGATCACCCATAGAAGGGGCAGCAGCTAAAAGGTAAACCCTCCTATCAACCTGAGCGACTTGATGTTTGGTTCATTGTCCAGGTCAACGGTTTCAAACGTACCAGTGAAATAGAATCCTGCTTCATTTTTGTATGAAAGCCTGAAACCCCACATGGACATCCCGCTCTGCGGTTTTCCTGTTGCAGTCTCAGAATAGTCAGAATCAAGGTCAAAATAGGTGAATCTAGTCCCAAACCACAGCCCTTTTGCACCCAGGGAGGAGAGATCGTACCCCAACTGCACCTTGTAACTGTTTGTGTGACGCATGGAACCTGCGTCAAAGAAATGAAATATCATGCCGTTTGCAAAATAGGGATACCCGCCCCAGGCCCCCAAAGTCTCACCAGTGCCAGGCCCGTCCGTATAGAAACTCATACCTGTAGCGAAGTCCAGCCCGGAATCAAACTTCCCGTCAAACCGGAATGAGAATATACTGTAGTCGATTTCTGAATAATCATGGTCTGCCAGGGCACCCACTTCTATAAAATTGATGAACTGGAATCCGGCATCATAGCTGAGCCCCCTGAACTTATGGGTAAAGTCATACTGCATGAAAAATGTATTATATAGATCAGTGGCATAATACTCCCATACCTGAAGATTGTGGCTCCTGTTGCTGAACTGAAACGCTCCAGTAAATATACCGCTGTTATCAGCATCCTCCTTGTCGCGGGGATCAACGAAACTGGCATCAGACATCGAACGGTAGTTGGCGCCGTCAGAGCCGCTGTCCCACGGCCCAGCCATCTTGTAAAAGTATCCCACGGCAAAACGGATGTCTTTTAAGCTACTGTTCACATAGTATGCGGCCTGGAAGGTATTGGACAGCAGATACCAGTCATCGGCATCCACCATGGGCGTTGATATCTCCTTTGCCCCGACTACAGCATGGTTGCCGCCCTTTTTATATGAGACATAGGCCTCCTGTAGTATGGCATACGGGTCCATGTTATCACCATAGGCAAAGTTCCTCGTCTCGAAATCTGAATCATTGATACCGAAATCTGTAACTGCCGCCCCTGTCACCTTGGCAGAAAACCCGTGGAATACAGGGGATTCTATGGAAATTTTCGGAATGAAATAGAAACCATGGGAATCAAGATGCCCCTTGTTGGTGGTTGGATCCGGATTGTTTGGCGAGTTGTCATAGTCATATGAAACCCAGCCTGTACGGACATCGCCAGAAAATTTCCACCCCTGGAAAAAGCCAAGCCCAACCGGCTCCCTGTGCTGTACAGGTTCGTAACTGTGATTACTGGCCAACGGACTGTCCCATGCCGGATCTATCTTTTCCGACGCATGAAGTGAGCTGCATGCAAGCAGAAGGGCAGTAACAATAGCGGTAAAATAACAAACTATCATGATAGCCTCCCTACTGAGCATATGGATTCAGCCCCAGCTTATCTATAATATAGATGGCAGCCTTCTGACCACGCACACTGTTGCCATACCTGTCGAGAGGAGGCGAGACCACACCAATGGCAAGCCTTCCAGGGATAACGGCAAGTATCCCTCCACCGACCCCACTTTTTGCAGGCGTACCAGTAACATAAAGCCAGTCACCGGCATTGTCATACAGACCTGCAGTTGCCATTACCGCGAGAAGACCAGGCACGTTCTCCTCGTCTATCACCCGTTTCCTTGTAATGGGATTTATGCCATGATTGGCAAGGCATGCCCCCATGACCCCAAGATCATGAGAGGTTACATTCACAGAACATTGTTTTGTATAGACGGTCACTGCCTCAAGGGGATCAGAACCCATACGTCCATACGCATCCAGCAACTTTGCTATGGCCTGATTCCTCTTGTTGTCATTTAATTCAGACTGGTAAACCTCCTGGTTGAACTGGAGTTTCCGCCCGGCATATTCATCCATGTTGGCCTTTATCTTTTTCCAGCGCTGTGCGGAATTATCTGCTTTCACCCAGCTTGTGGCCTGTATGGCACCTGCGTTGACAAACGGATTGCTTGCACTTCCGCCATGAAGTTCAATGGCAATGATAGAATTAAACGGGAGCCCTGTTGCGTTTGCACCTATCTCCTCCTGCAAAAATTTGGCACCGTGCTCCTGCATGACCAGCGAGGCGGTAAAGACCTTGGAGATAGACTGGATAGATACGGCAGCACCTGTATCTCCTGCCTCATACACATCACCCTTGGCTGTAACCACTGTGATACCGAATATCCCTGGATTTACCTTGGCAAGGGCCTTGATATAATCGGCATTCTTACCTTCATTATCATTCTTGAACTTCTCATAAGCCTCCAGCACCACCTTCTTTATATCTGTTCCGCTTATAACATTGGGAGCCAAAGTGCCCCTTGCCCAACAGCCGGCACATAATGTTAACCCAAAAAGCAGAACCAACAATATCAGGGAAATACGCTGGAACAGCCTGTTAAATCTAAAACTCATATCACCCTCCCGTTTTCACCTTAGCCCGACATGGCAGGCTAAAAAACCTCATCATGAAATCTGCCATTAAGGCATACATTTCCATGACAAACAGTTGATAAAGCATCAAAATACACCTTATATGCAGTCTATAACCTGCGCATATTGTTTTCAACTTTTAAATAGGGACCCCCTATTACGTAACACCTTATACACAGGAAGAGGGCAGACGATCGGTATCTGCTCACAGGGTACCACCTCAATAGAGCCAAACTGACACAATTCGACATTTTTGACGATTATAGACATTTTTCGTCGAACGCCCAAAACAGAAAACACACCCTTCTATCAGGCTTATCCCTTTTATTTCAGCATATTACCTTGGCAGCAAAAGATGGCACGAATCATGCTTAAACATAACTAACGCAGATACAGTTTATCTTGTTTTAATTTTAAAGAAATACCTTGGTGCAAACCTCAATACTTATTACATAAAGGAGACCGAAAAATGAAAATCAAATTTTTTGCACTTGCCACATTAGCCATATTTATTGCGGCAGGTTCCGTTTTTGCAGCACGTTATGGCCGTGCAAACAACAACATCAGCAGCAACCAGAACGGAGCAAACCTCATCGCTTCACTACCTTATGATGCGCCAAACGACGAAGAAACAGCCGGCATAGTCAAGATGCGGGAGGAAGAAAAACTGGCACGGGATGTCTACATAACACTCAACGAAAAATGGAACCTCGCAGTCTTCTCCAATATTGCTGTGAGTGAACAGCGCCACATGGACGCGGTAAAGGCGCTCATAGACAGATACGGCATAGAAGACCCTGTGACAGATGATTCGGTGGGCGCATTCACCAATCCCAATATAAAGGCCCTCTATGATCAGCTCACCACAACAGGTGGCGAATCAGTGGAAAAGGCCCTGTGGGTAGGTGCCACCATTGAAGACCTGGACATATTCGACCTCAATGAGCTGATAAACAGCACGGATAACGTGGACATCCTTACTGTCTATCAGAACCTGGCAAAGGGTTCCAGAAATCACCTAAGGTCATTTGGCGCCATGCTGGCCTCCTACGGCCTGGACTATCAGGCACAGTATCTCACGCAGGACGAGGTGGATGCCATTATCAACTCAGACCGTGAACGTGGCAGATATGACGCAAACGGAAACCAGGTATCAGGCCCAAGACAGGGCAACAGGGGCAGACAGGGCCGCCAGTACGGCTCCAATCAGAGAGGCTATGCGGGACACGGCCCCAACTTCGTGGACAAAAACGGGGATGGCATCTGCGATTACAGACAGTAACAATCTGCCTGAACACGTTTAAAAAAATCCAAAAAAACCTGTGTGGCAAAGTTCCACACAGGTTTTTTTGTGCTATAACCCAACCATATATATACTCCATACCGCAGGACACCAATACGGCATTGTCAGGCGTTTACGTATTTGTATCCTGGAGCATGGCCTAATTCAAAAAGGCATAGGCATACTTAACGGCGATGAAGAAGAGACACGCGGCCAAAATGGCCTTTATGGCCCTGGCAGGCATGAACTTCTGGGCACGTGCGCCACAGTACATGCCTGCTGTCCCCCCAAGTCCAAACAGAAAACCCAGCAGCCAGTCAGGGGCAACGGCCATGCCAGGATAGAAAGGTGCCAGCAACTGATAAAAGGCCACACCAGCAACAGAGGTCACAAAGGTCCCCATAAGGGCTGCCCCTGCAACCGTGTACACAGGCAACCTGAAAAAACTTACGAAAAATGGGGCTATGATTGCGCCTCCGCCAATTCCGTATACCCCACCCACAATACCTACTATCAGGCTCAGGGCTGATATCCCAAGCGTGTTTACGGTAAAATTCTCTCCATAGAAATCATAGGATATGCTGGTAAGGGAAAAATGCCTGACCCTGATACGGGGAAGCTCCTGCTCACCCTGCATGCTCTTGAACCTCTTTACGAGCTCCTGAAAACGCTCCTCTGCAGAACCTTGTCCGCCCCCATGGCGATTGGACTCGTACAGATCCCGGACAAGCCTCACCCCTATGTACAGCAACACGAGCGCGGCAAACATCTTGAAGTTGGTAGGATCTGGCAGGTATTTCACACGGATGATGGCCCCTGCCAGCACTCCAGGCAGGGTACCTGCCACCACCACCCAGGTAAGAGGCCACACCATCCGCCCTTCCCTTATATAGCGGTAAACACCGCCAGGTATGGCAACAATGTTAAAAAGCTGGTTTGTAGCGCTCACTGCAGGGGAGGTGAACCCAAGGATGCTCATCTGAAACGGCAGCAGCATGAAGGCACCGGAAACACCGCTCATGGACGTAAAAAAAGAGATCAGGAAAGCCACAGCGGGTGGCAACAGGGGATTGACGTCGATCTGGGCTACCGGGAAATACATGGCTCGCACTCCTTGTGGCCTGATTTACCATGAGGAGACACCAACTCATGGAAGTTTATGGACGATAATCACATTATAAAATTAAAGAGGTATCCAACCAGGATAATCGTAACAGCCACAATACCCACAAAAGTGGCAATGAGCTGTCTCTTCAACACCTGACTCAATATTACCATTTCAGGAAAGGACAGGGCGGTAACCGCCATCATGAAGGCAAGCGTTGTCCCAAGCGGCAGCCCCTTTGCCATAAGGGCCTGGACTATAGGGATCACGCCAGCAGCATTACTGTATAACGGCACACCGAGCAATACCGCCACAGGCACTGCCACCGGATTCGACGGCCCTGCGTATCGCAACAAGAAATCCTGGGGTACGTATCCATGCACCAGTGCCCCCACGGCAACTCCTGCAAGTACGTACAGCCAAATTTTTCCAAGGATATCCCTTACGTATCCACGCGCATAGGCCAGTCTCTCTCCCCAATCCATCTCAGGGATATCTGCCTGCCCCATCCTTATCTCCCAGACATAATCCGCCACAAATCTCTCCATGTTTAAACGACCGATAACAAGCCCTGCCACAATGGCCACACACAGCCCTGTGACAAGGTAGATGGCCGCAATCTGCCAGCCAAACAGGCCCAGCAACAGTATCAGAGCCACCTCGTTTACCATGGGGGAAGCAATCAGAAAACTGAAAGTGACACCAAGAGGGATACCTGCCTCCACAAACCCGATAAACAGGGGACAGGCTGAACAGGAGCAGAATGGCGTTACAACACCGAGCAGGGCAGCGAGTACATGCCCTGCAAACAGACTCTTGCCTGCAAGGAACTTGCGAGTACGTTCCGGGGGAAAATAACTCCTTATGACCGCCACAACCGAGATAATGGTGACAAGGAGAAAGAATATCTTGGTGGTGTCTTCAATAAAAAAATGCAGGGACTCTGTAAGATGGCTCCCCTGCCCCATACCAAGCCAGTTGTAGACTATGATATCTGCAAAAAGCGTAAATAGTTTGAGCACGGTTAGATCCCCACCATGGGCATGTGACAGCCGTTATTAACCATGGACATTATCCATCATCATAAATACACGCCCCCTGAAATGCAGAAGCAATAGGCAAAGTCCGCCAAGGTGTCATGCAACATGAGGGGTATCACAACCCAAGCTCCTCCCTGATCCTTGGGACAAGCTGCTCCACCATCCGGTCCCTCACCTGCCTGAATGGCTCTATCCTCTTCTCTTCATCATCAATAGGGACACTGGCCGGATCCTGAAATCCAACATGGATACGCCTGCCCTGTCCTGGCCATACCGGACACGCCCCTGCGGCCTGATCACACAGGGTCACCACCAGATCGAACTCCTGCCCCCTGAACTCATCTATGTGTTTGGATCTGGCAGAAGAGATATCTATTCCAATCTCAGACAGGACCTCCATTGATAGAGGGTGGACCCTGCCAGGGGCAGTACCAGCAGAACAGGTCTCCACCTGACCCTCAAGCCCACGGGATACCACAGCCTCTGCCATCTGGCTCCTGCACGCATTTTCCGTACACAAAAAGAGTATCCTCTTCACCTTCTCCTTCCCTTTCCGCACCTGCCATCACCAGAGAGACTGAACCGGTCTATGCCCTTCAGGCTCTCAATGAGACTCCTGCACTGACTGTCTGAAAGGACATGTGCCATTACAATGGACAACAGCCTCTCACTCAACTCGTCCCTTGGTTCAAGCGAGTAGATGATCCATGTCCCCTCCCTGTTACGCACCACAAAGCCTGCGTCTTCAAGCTGTTGCAGATGCCTGGACACGGTGGGCTGCGCAAAACCCAGGGCCTGCGTTAGCTCACATACACAGAGGGGCCTGTCTGAGAGCATGGCAAGAAGCTTCATGCGGGTAGGATCGGACAGGGCCTTTAGCTTCCTTGTAACACTCTTTAAATCAGTCAACATCATATTGACTATATAGTCATATAGCTATGAATATGTCAAGCATTCAACCCCATCACACCCAACCCACCAATATCACGCCACCCCATGCAAGTAACACAAAAGAACAAAAAAGCCGGAAACGACCATCAGGCTGCCTGCTGTATCTGGGCAAGCTTCCCTGTACCTTTCCAGCCCTCTGCCCTTATGACATTTACCAGATCAAGAGGGACCTCCCACCTGTTCAAAGGACTTATGAGATAAAGGCCATCCACAATACCTGAAATATCGGCAATCAACTGACGTGTCATCTCAAGGCCCGCCTTTCTCTGGTCCTCCAGCTTATCATACTTCCAGAGTGTGCTTCTGATATCCTCCGGAATGGTTATCCCCGGAAGCTCATTGTGGAGAAACTCGGCGCTCCTTGCAGAGATCAGGGGAAAGATACCCGGGAACATCACAAGGTTTAGATGCGAGGTATCATCCATCATGGCCTTTACTGATTCAGCATCGAATATGGGTTGTGTCATGACGAAATGGGCACCCATCAGGACCTTTTTTTCCAGACGCCTTACCTGCAGCTCAGGTTTGGAGGGCCGATAACTGAAGGCCACGCCAATGGAAAAATCGGTCTGCTCCTTCATTGGGCTTCCTGCCATGTTGAATCCGCTGTTGAACTGGGAGATCATGCGCACGAGGCCAAAGGAATTAACGTCAAACACGCCACTTACCCCGGGCTGATCGGTAGAAGAGGCGGGATCCCCCGTGACCGCAAGGATTCCCCGTATGCCAAGCAGGTGGGCACCCATGATCTGGGTCTGAAGCCCAAGTACATTTCTGTCCCTGCAGGTGAGATGAATGACAGTTTCTATGCCACTCCTCTCCTTGATAATGTGCGCAAGAGAGAGGTTATCACTCCTAAGCACTGCCAATGGATTTTCCGCAAGGGTTATGGCATCAGCCCCTGCAGTGGCCAGGGCATCTGCACCCTCAAGCACCCTTGATACATCGAGATGAGGAGGCGGATCCAGCTCCACCAGCACAGGAAGCCTTGAGGCATCCATGGACCTGAGCAAACTACCTGCACCCGCCTTCCTGCAAGGCTCAGGCCTCTTGGCACCTGGCTCCTGCGCCTCTGAGGTCACAACCACGGAAACCCGTTTCTTGAGATGAAGGTGTTGTTGGAACTCATGAATATGGGCGGGAGTCGTACCGCAACACCCACCTACAAGACGCACCCCCATCTTTACCATGTCCGCCACCTTGTCAGCCATGTAAGATGGAGGCGTCGAGTAAACAGTCCGGTGATCAACCACCTCAGGCATTCCGGCGTTGGGAAATGCAGATATTGGGGCACGATCCCTGAGGATGGAGAGGTTCTCAACGGCCTCAAGCATGGCCTTAACGCCCCTGCCACAGTTGGAGCCCACCACGTCGGCCCCTGCATCAAGGGCCTGACGTCCACACTCCTGTGCCCCAAGGCCAAAGGCGGTTCTACCACCTGACGGATAGGCCATCTGAGCAATAATAGGCATACCAGGGACAATGCCACGCGCCACCCTTATGGCAATGAGCAACTCTTCAAGCCATGAAAATGTCTCCAGGATCAGGACATCCACCCCCCCTTCCACAAGGGCTGATATCTGTTCACCAAACGCCTCTTCTATCTCATGGGCAACGAGGGCAATCTCCTCTTCAGTACCTGTCTCTGCCGTATTTACCGCGCCTGACGGCCCCACGGAACCTGCCACAAATATGTCCTGACCCGCTGCCTTTGCGGCTATCCTTGCGCCGGCAAGGTTGATCTCCCTAACCTGGTCTCCCTTGCCAAGTCCCTGAAGCTTGAAACGGTTGGCACCAAAGGTGTTGGTCTCTATAAGTTTGCTTCCGGCACGGATATACTCCTCATGAACCGAGTAAACCAGATCAGGTTCCTGGATATTCAAAAGATCGGTATTTGTCCCAAGGGCTATGCCCTTTTCGTACAGGTAGGTCCCGATAGCACCGTCTGCCAGCAGGACCTTCTGATCAAGATAGTCGAGAAAGTCTGTTTTCATGTTAAGGCCATTAATCGTTGATAAGGAGCATTACCTGTACACCCCATACCGCTCATAACCACAACGGCCCCTTATGCAATAGGGGACAGGCAGGAATCCTTTGATGTAGTTGCGTTTCCCTGTTGAATTACACCCTAACAGGTGGGATCATGGACTGACTTGCGTAGAAAATACCAGCATGACCTTCATTTTTAAAGGCAAATCGTGTAAGGGAATATACATAATACGTCAAGATAGTATGCAGTGAAACCGATCAAGATAAATATACTGCCAAGTTAACCACGAACAACGTCAGCATTTTCTTCAAATTTGAGATATCCACGGAGATAACAGACAATGTCAGTTCAAAAAGTAGCTGTAGTTGGACTCGGTTATGTAGGACTTCCCCTTGCCATTGCCTTTGGGAAAAAGATATCAACCATTGGATTTGACATCTCGGATGCCAAGATTGAAAACTACAACAAGGGCATAGACCTCATGGGTGAGGTGGATGAAGAGGACTTTGCAGCCGCAAAGCACATCACATTTACAAGCGATCCGCAGCGCATACGCGAGGCCGACATGATCATAGTGGCAGTCCCCACCCCGATAAACCGAAGCCACCTGCCAGACCTGAAGCACATCACAGCGTCTTCAAGGACTGTTGGAGAAAACATGTCACCCGGCTCCACGGTGATCTATGAGTCAACGGTTTATCCTGGTGTCACAGAAGATGTCTGTGTCCCTGTGCTGGAAGAGGCATCAGGGCTCAAATGCGGCAGGGACTTCAAGGTTGGCTACTCACCAGAACGCATCAATCCGGGAGACAAGGAACACACCCTTGAAAAGATCGTAAAGGTGGTGGCCGGACAGGATCAGGAGACACTGGACAAGGTAGCAGAACTCTATGAGATGGTAGTTGAGGCAGGGGTTCACAGGGCGGAGAGCATCAAGGTGGCTGAAGCGGCCAAGGTCATTGAAAACACCCAGCGGGATCTCAACATCGCTCTCATGAACGAGCTTGCCATCATATTCAACAGGCTGGGCATTGACACAAAGGCCGTGCTTGAAGCGGCTGGTACCAAGTGGAACTTCCTCCCGTTCAGGCCGGGCCTGGTGGGAGGTCACTGTATCGGAGTTGATCCATACTACCTCACCTACTGCGCGCAGCAGACAGGCTACAGGCCAGAGGTCATCCTCGCAGGCAGACGCATCAATGACTCCATGGGGGCATATATTGCCCAACGCACTGTCAAGGAGCTCATCCATGCAGGCATAAGGGTACAGGGTGCACGGGTGGTAATCCTGGGCCTCACCTTCAAGGAAAACTGCCCGGACATAAGGAATACCAAGGTGCTGGACATAGTTGACGAGCTAAAAGACTATGGCATCACCCCGCTGATCCACGACCCGGTAGCAGATCCGAAAGAGGCTATGGAGGTATATGGAATCAAACTGCTCCGTGAGCTTCCGGCAAGTACTGACTGTGTAATTGCCGCGGTAGCCCATCAGGAGTACAAGGACATGGGAGCAGACGCAATACGTGACCTCCTGGTGCCAGACAAGGGAATCGTCATAGATGTCAAGGGGCTGTTCTCCAGAAAGGATTTTCCCATGGATAATGTCAAATACTGGAGGCTGTAAAAAAAACATAACACCTCATGCAGCACTGACATATCTTCAACCCCATTACACACACGACAAATAGTCAGCCAGGATATGAAAGGCCGTACAGGCAGACAAAGACTAATCAAGAGAGGAGATCATGGTCACAGAACAACTCTCACACAAGGAGAGAAGATTCCTGCTGAATGTAGCAAGAGAGGCCATAAGATGTGAGCTCGCAGGCAAACCGTTCACATTGCCTGCCCCTCCCGCCTCCCCAGCCCTCCATGAACACCGTGGCGCTTTTGTAACACTACACCAGAACGGACAGCTAAGGGGCTGCATAGGCAACTTCATAAGCCCCAGGCCACTGTATGAAACCGTGGCAGACATGGCCTTGTCTGCCGCCTTCCATGATCCCCGGTTTCCACCTCTGAGGGCTGACGAATTCGACACAATTGATATAGAAATCTCAGCCCTGAGTCCACTTGAACCCATACAGGATGTGGAGCGTATTCAGGTGGGAACACATGGTATCTATCTGATAAACGGCCCGTACAGCGGGGTCCTGCTCCCGCAGGTTGCAACCGAATATGGGTGGGACAGGTACACCTTCCTTGATCAGACATGCATGAAGGCTGGCATGAATCCAGGGTGCTGGCGTGACCCAGGGACACAGATACTGATATTCAGCGCAGAGGTATTCGGAGAAAAATCAGAAGGGCTGCTGTGACAGACACTTAAGGGAAAAACAGCATGTTCATACCCCTGAGCCGCAGGAGCAGCCTGATACAGGGGTGACAGGTCGCTCCGAGGTTATCTCAAACCTGCCATCAGAACCACAACTGCAGGTGCCGTCACGCTGACTGTCCGGCTTTACGAAGTCAATCCTGACATTACCACACTCTGCCAACAGAGAGTGATGTATAAAAAACTGGATTCCTCCGGATTCAAAGACCCTGTCCTGGTCAGAGGCATCATCAAGGACGATCCCAAGGGCAGGGCCGTGGCATCCACCCTCAAGGAGGGTTACCCTGATTCCAGACTCAATTCCGTTTTGTGAAAAATAATCCTTTATCTTCTGCAGGGCTACAGGGGTTACCTCTATCATCTGACCTTGTCACCTTGTAAAAACTCCGTCTGCTATCCGAAAAGACGTATCTGCTCACCGGACATCACATCTACATCACATCGTAACATAAACCCGGATACTCCAAACGTCAAACACCTCACCCCTTGATAAGATTCAGAAGATCGGATGCCTCCTGAAACCCGGCATAACCATCCAACAGACACTGCTGCAGATCATTCTGGTCAAGCCCAAGCCGTGCAGGAAGATCGGGATGCACCTTGTATCTGAACCCATCTACGCCCACACCGATTCCGAGCTGCACGGTAAGGATATCACTCAACGCCAGCTGTGCTGACAGATCATCCTGCATATAGAGATCGGGATCATGATGATTACGGACAGCCCTGACGATATCAGGAGGAAATTCCCATTTGCGCAGTATGTCAGAACCTATAACTGCATGATCACCTCCCAGGACATCCCACTCCGCCTCGGTAAAAGTGATATTGTTCCCATTGGCCTTCTTGACGATCTCTCCGAGGCGAGGCCCCACATAGAGATGCATCACCGTCTTGCCGATATCATGGAGAAGGGCTGCGGTAAAGAGCACGGCCGGTTCGGCATAACCACAACGAGAGGCCACGCATTCGGATATAATGGCGCATCCCATGCCATGGGCCCACAAATCAACTGCCTGCATGTTGTAACCATCAATCTTCTCCGACAGGAACGGCATGCTGGCGCTTGCCACCAGGACCTGCCTTATCTGTTGCTGCCCAAGCAAGGCAAGGGCAGTGTCAAGGCTTGTGACCTGACGGGCAAGGCCGAAATGTGCAGAGTTGGTAAGATGAAGTATGTTTGCCGTAAGGGCCTGATCATATCTCAACACATCTGCGAGCTGTTCCATTGTGGTATTGGGGTCGTCAAGAAGCTCCATGGCCTTTTGCACCACTTTTGGAAAAGAGGGAAGCGTGCTCAGGGAATCAAATATATAGTCAAGGGTGAATTCCTCCACTGCGATACTGTTCATATGCTGACCTCCTGGCCTGTGGAAAGAATGACACTGAGAGATTCTGCACCAGCCTCAAGCACCACAGATCTGTCAAAACTTCCCCCTACGTGTTCAGCCCGCACGGGAAGTCCGTTCTTCTGCAGGAGCTTTTTGGCAGCAGCGTACAGGTGGACCCCAAGGGAGAGTTCCTTTGGTTCTTCCATAAATCTGCCGGCGCCAACCAGCCATATAAGGAGATTTTTCCTGTCTGCACCAGCGGCCTTGATATCCTGAAACACCTTCTTCAGACTTGAAGCCACATCGATACAGGCAGGTGACAGCCGGGATGTATCAATGCCATTGACTGAAGGCAGCAGAGGAACTGCCATGGCTGATATACTGGTCACCGGATCGCTTATACAGATGGCAACAGTGGCACCCAGTGACTGGGCCTCTATCTCCGATGCCTCCCGGCCGGTGATGCCACAGCCCCCCTTAGGAACGGTTATCCTGCTCATAAGACAAAGACCTCCAAAACTTTCATGTCACCCCAATGGAGACAGACAACTTGTATAGACGTGAAAGGCCATTTGGCTGGCCATACATTTTCGCGGTAAATGGATTTTAATTGCTCCTATTAATGCTCATCGGGGAGGAGTTCTGAATTCTTGAATTTCCCTGGGTTGGATAAGGCATTTCTACAGAGCAATTTCACCCCCCGTTGGGACAGCAGCAATCAGTGGCTTGAAACAAGGCTGACATCTGCGGTTTTAGTGCTTAATTTTAAATGAAACCCGAAACAGAAGACACCCATATGGCCTTTGCCAACTGCTTCTGCATTTCAGGTGCCCTGGAGTATGGGTAATGAACAAGGACACGTCATACCAGGCATGGCAAATCCAGGGAGCCGGGGCAAGGCAGACAGAATAACCATTGGAGGGATACCTGATGAAAAAGGCAGAATTCTGGGAAAAGACCGGAGACGGAAAGGTCCGATGCGGCCTGTGTAACCACCACTGTGTAATTCCCTCTGGGAAAAGAGGGATATGCGGGGTAAGAGAAAACAGGGATGGTGAACTTCAGACCCTTGTGTATGGCAGACTCATATCCCGCAACTCGGACCCAGTGGAAAAAAAGCCTCTGTTCCACTTCCTGCCAGGCTCAATATCTTTCTCTATCGCCACGGTAGGATGCAACTTCAGATGCCGGCACTGTCAGAACTGGCAGATATCCCAGTACCCGCACCTATATAATGGAGAGATTGCCGGAGAAGAGGTTTTACCTCAGGAGGTGGTGGACAATGCCCTTGCCGTCGGGGCCCGAAGCATTGCCTATACCTATGTGGAACCAACCATCTTCTATGAAATGGCACGGGATACAGCAGTACTTGCCCGCAGATACGAGGTACGCAACATCTTTGTAAGCAATGGTTATATGGCCCCTGATGTCAGCCGCGCACTTGCAAGTGTACTTGACGGCATCAACATCGACCTGAAGGCATTTACGGACAAGTTCTACAAGGAGATCTGTGGTGCCAGGCTCCAGCCAGTCTTGGACAACATAAAACTCATGCATGACCTTGGTGTATGGGTGGAGGTTACCACACTGATAATTCCAGGCTGGAACGACTCCAGAGAGGAACTCCGGGACATCGCCCGTTTTATCAAGGGGATTTCACCGGCAATCCCGTGGCACGTAAGCGCATTCTATCCCACATACAAACTTACGGACAGCCCACCTACCCCTGCAGAGACTTTAATAAAGGCCAGGGAGATTGGCCTTGAAGAAGGGCTCAGGTTTGTCTATCAGGGCAACATACCCGGCGCAGGCGGAGAAAATACATACTGTCCGGCCTGCGGTACTGACCTGATAAACAGACACGGTTACACCATCCTGTCAAACAGACTCACAGAAGGAAAATGCCCATCATGTGGAGAGATCATAGAGGGCGTATGGACATGAACCCCAAAGGACGGTCCACTACTGCAAAACTTGCTTGACAGCCTTTCGTTTGTGACGGGGTTTTCGTGCCGGTCTGATCCCCATGCGCAGATTGATATACTGTCTCAATGCTGCACAGTAGAGATGCCCGGCTACATGCGCAAGATCCTCCCTGGTACCAGAAGGGGCAACCTGAAACTGTGTGGCCTTGGACCTGCTCTCTGCCACAAGCCACTCTACCTGTGCCAGTGTCTGCACCTGGTCCCGAGGGCTGTGAATAAACATCACGGGCTTGGTGATCTTTTGCATCCGCTTCCGGTTAGAAAACGGGTCAGCGCATTGTTCCATGCACTTATCTACTACCTCAACGGGTACTCCTACCCCCTTGAGGAAATCTTCTGTACGGTCAAAAGCGCTTTCAAGGATCAGACAGAGCAGATCATCCTCAAATTTTTCAGCCATCATAAGTGCAGGGGCACAACCAAGAGACCTGCCCATGACACATAGTTTGCCCTGCCTGCCATCCTGTTTCATCCACTTCTTCACTCCAAGGAAAAACGTCTCTGCATCAGAAGGCATGGCGGTAAAGGAGGCCTTGCCCCCACTCTGCCCTATCCCGCGATAGTCAAGGCTTATCAGGTTGAATCCATACTCTCCCATGCCTTCTGCAAGCATGGAGAGTGTCTCCTCTGTCTCATACTCGGCAGGATAATAGATGATATGGGGCTTGTCCGCCCTGCCCTCATATACCCTGCAGTTGAGCGGCGTGCCATCCTGGGCATAAACCGTCATGGTGTACAGGTCAGTATGCCTGAGTTCCGGCATGTCCTCCTGTTCCTGGCGCATGAAAGAGGTACTGTCAAAGAGGATATCTTTTATTTCAGGCCGTTCCAGTGCGGCCAGGTCTCCTATTTCCACCAGTTCTGCCTCTCTTTAAATTCCATAAGTTCTTTTCTGCGATAAGCAGAGGCCAGCCTGTCATGCCCCATGTACTTCAGTGTGTTCTCCTTGATACTATTGAGGAGTTTGGCAAAAACTTCATCCTTTTCCCTCTGGTCAATGAAATTTCGCTCTTTCCTGATCTCAAATGTTACACAGTCCCCATGCTCTTCCCTGAACTTTTCAAAAAGCTCCCTGCCATTTTCAAACTCTTCGAAATCAGACTCGGTAACTTCAATATCAATCCGGATAATAAGACCAACGAGCCACCTGTCACCTGCGACCCTGCGGGAATAGTCATACACCTCTGCCGTAAGGCCATTGGGGAGCTGGTATGACTCGAGATATACTTCTGGTAGTTTAGTAGTCATCATACCTCTTTAAAAAGGAACATGATTCACAAATGCTCAAAGAAACAATAAACCGGGAGAACGGAACGTATCGGCACCAGACTCCCGGTGGATTACTGTACAAACAGAGAGCGGGAACTCTCCTCCACATACGTATTTGAAGGACAGCAAGGACCGCTTGCAGCCAAGCCCTTAGTGTTTGAATGCCCTCTGGCCGGTAAATACCATTGTTGCAGGTGGATCCGCCTCATTACAGGCCTCGATGGACTCCCAGTCCCTGAGAGATCCTCCAGGATGAACCACAGCAGCAACACCCTGCCTCAACCCCACATCAACACCATCCCTGAAGGGGAAAAAGGCATCGGACACCATTGTTGAGCCTGGAAGACCGGCCCTGTCCTCCTTGACTTTGGCATCTATCTCCTCTTTTTGGGCAGCATCACGCTCCCCCTTCTCCACGGCAAGCTCCAGTTCCTTGTAGGAGATGCCATACTTGTCAAAACAGGTAATGTCCGCATACTTGGTATATGCCTTGTAAACCGCGATTTCAGCAACACCCACCCTGTCCTGTTCACCTGTGCCTATCCCTACAGTGACCCCGTCCTTGACATATATGACAGAGTTTGATGTAAGCCCCTGCTCAACGGCCCAGCCAAAGATAATATCCTGGTACTCCTGTTCTGTGGGAAGCCGTTTTATCTTGTATAGCTTGCCCTTGTATTCGCACTCGGCTGGCTTTAGGTCATCCTTTGAACGTATCTTGTTCACCGGTGACTGTTGAATTATGATTCCACCATCAATGAGGCACTTGAAGTCAACGAACCGCTTCTCCCAGAAAGAGGCCAGGTCATTTATGCGATTTATGCGGATGATGCGGAGATTTTTGCGTCTGGCAAGTATCTCAACCGTACCATCCTCATACTCAGGGGCCACAACCACCTCCACATACTGATTACTGATGGCCTCTGCAGTGGCCTTGTCAACGGCCCTGTTCATGGCCACACAGCCGCCAAATGCAGCAACCCTGTCTGCCCTCAATGCCTTGGTAAAGGAATCTTCAATGGAATCAGCAAGCGCGACACCACATGGATTATTGTGTTTCACAATGACGGTTGCCGGCCTGTCCATAAGAAATTTTAAAATATTCAAAGAGTTGTCAACATCAGTAAGATTGATCTTGCCAGGGTGCTTTCCTGCCTGGATCATATCCTCTTCAGTAATGGCACTGACCAGGCCATTGCCAGGGGAAATGTACTGACAGTCTCCCAGCACAAGGTTTCCATTAACCAGTTCGTAAAGTGCAGCCTGCTGATCAGGATTCTCGCCATAGCGCAAACCGCGTTCCTCCATCTCCCCTGTACTCTCGTTCTTGATGGTCCATGTACGTTTGCGGTAAACCAGCTCCTGACCTCCAAACGATATCTTCATCTCCTCTGGAAACTGGTCTCCCAGTATGGTCTTGTACATCTTCTTCATGTCTGTCATGGCGTTTCTCCTTAAATTGACAAAATAGGCAAACTTATATCAACCTGAATTGAACGATTCCCAAGTTTGCATGAGATGCAAGGCGGAGGATACGCAGACGTACTGTTGTACTTCAAGTATCCGGCAGGTAAGCGAAGACTCCGAATTTGAATCGCTCAATTCAGGATCAACCATGCCTGAGTACAGGCGGATTATAACTGATGGTACCTTTGATACAGTCAGCAACTATAACCCAACTGACATCCAATTGCCAAGTTTCCCCAGAAACATTAAGCAATTGGTCAGAGGTCTTTCAGCTAACGAAAGGATATAACTGTCATCCTGTCTATCAGATAAAAAGCATACATCCAGAACAGGGCATTACCCATGAACACCTGCCACAACGGAACAGGCAGAGGCGATCTCATACGAAGGTCATGGAGAGGCAGCGGCTCAGCACCACCCATCCGGGTAATGAACGTATACATCACAAAACACTCCAGAGCAAATGGAGGAAAACCAAGGAATCCAGCCACAGGCATCTCAAAGAGTTTGATATTGCCTACGAATGGGACTGTATAAACCCACTTGGCCGTGGCCCAGAAATTCCAGAACTCCCAGAGCAACCCGCAGATGAGTCCTGCCACAAGCAGCCTGATCATACGGCCAGGACGCCCCTGGGACAGGTCCCTGATCAGGCTCGGAGCACCAAGACGCAGGTTTACAGGATCCAGCACCAGCACGAAACCGCCCCACACCAGGGGAAAGAAGTACATAGGCCACATAACAGGCAGAATGAGCATAAGCGCACCGGCCAACTGACACCAGGCCATGAGATTTCCTGTTATCCTGAATGGCCGGCAGGCGACATGCCGAAACCTGTCAGATATCCTCAGCAGCTCTGAGGTGACAAACAGACCGGGCAGTACTGTGGCAAAGGAAAGTGCATAGCCTGTCCACCTGACCGGAAGGATGGAGACGAGATGTAGGTAATGCCAGTTACTGAGCCGCAAGTTGAAGAGTTCAAATATCAGCCAGATGGTGGTTGACCAGGGAAGGAGATAGAAAAAGGCCCTTGGCCTTGACAGGATGGGAGAATATCCCTCAACAGCAGAAATAATTGCATCGGACAGAAAGATGTATGGCCACCATGCGAACAGGTAAAAAAAGTCCCCTACCACCCCAATACCTGCAAAAAGCAGGACCTCAGAGATGACAAGAGCGAAAAAGGCCGCCCTGCCATAAGCAGGCAGGGCAAGAAACAACCCGGAAACCCTATTTCTTCCTGTTCGCTTCAGTTGATTTCTCCACATCAGCCACCAGGCCTATTCTTTTCAGCAGCCTGTCTCTTTGAAGCACTCCGGACTGGAACCGGCCATCCTGAAAGATGTATGTAGGTGTACCGGTAATACCCTTGCTCTGAAGGAACCTGACGGTATCCTGAACCAGCTTCCTGCCTTCGGCACACTGGTTGTCGGAACGGTGACGGCTCTTGAGTCCCTCAAGTCCCTTCTTGTCACATATTATGGATACACACTCTTGCCTTGCCCCCTTATGAAATTTCAGGGGATAGAGGAGCACCCTGACCTGAAACAACCCTGCCTCTGCCAGAGGTTCAAGAATGGCTTCCGCCTTCTTGCAGTAAGGACACTGCGGGTCTGTCACAAAATAAACCACAGGCCCCTTATCCCCTATAGTAAAGGCGGTGAGTTTTTCAAGCACCTTCATCTGGGGGGGGGTAAACCTGTTAATCTCCATCATGGCCTCGCGGGTGAGATTCATACCGTCTGAGGTCCTGTACACGTCTCCAGGAATAATGTACGAACCTGCAGAGTCAACATACAGCACCCTCTTCCTGTTCTGAAATGTTATTTCAACCCGGCACAGGCCCTTGACCTTGGCTGGCTGAACATTCTTCACGCTGATGGACTTGCGGAAGGTCCTGTTTATCATGTTCTGGACCTTGGATATCTCAGGACATGCGGCACTGTCTGTTCCTGCGTCCTTTTTGGCAACGGATACAGAGGCCACGCACAAGGAGAGGAAAAAGACTGTAGGTAATAGGATATATCTGGGGTTCATGTAACTGCAGCTCCTTTATCAATAGGTATCATCAATAGGAATTTTGTTAGGGGGAAGAATCCATGTTCCAGGACAAATAGACGGCAGATGATGCTTTTTACAACGATTGAAAATAAAAAAAACACCATCTGCCCTTGTCAATTGCCTTTGTATTCCAGACGGTTTGCAGGATTGCGGGAATCAATCCTTGGGCCACCACCTTACTCCGAGCCTGCGAATGACATTGAGTCCGCCTGCAAGGACCAGTGTATTATCTATACCAACACTCTTCAAGAAGAGCTGTATCTCATATGAACGGGTACCTGCGTTACATATTATAATCCACGTCCTGTCCTTTGGAAGTTTTTTATAGTTTTCCCTGACCTGATCATACACCATGGAGACCCATCTCTGTCCGAATGCCTTGACAAAGGGTTCCGCCTCTGTTGGATGGCGCAGGTCAAGGGCCGTCCAGTCCTCATGAGCAGTGATTCCATTCATCCAGGCATTGAACTCCTCCGGGCTTATCACCCTGAGTCTGCCCTCCACAAGGTTATCTGCAATATTGGCTGCGGCATTCAACACATCCACTGCCGTAGAAAATGGTGGTGCATATGCAAGTTCCAGCTTGCTGAAATCACTGATATCTGCTCGACGCGCCAGAAGCCCGGCTGCGGCATTGATCCTGGCAAGCAAACCGTCACCCATCTTGGCAAAACCCTGAAGGCCTAACACACGCCGTGTTGCCCTGTCCACCACGAGATGATTGAACATCAGGGCCTGGGTAGGAAAAAAATGGGCCCTGTCAGACTGCACTGCCATGGCACCAACCGCATCAAAGCCTTCTGCCCATGCTACCTCAAGACTCAACCCCGTTGCACCTACACAGCAATCAAACACTTTCATTATGAAGCTACCCACAACGCCTTCGAACACAGAGGGCAGCCCTGCCAGGTTGTCACCCACTACCCTGCCCTGGCGGTTGGCAACTGAACCAAGCGGGGCATAGGCCTTTTTGCCTGATATTAGATTATAGGTCTCCACACAGTCACCAGCCGCATATATGGAGGGATCAGAGGTCTGCATCCTCTGATTCACCACTATGGCACCCATTGGTGATACCTGAAGGCCAGCCTCTGCCGCAAGCTCACCACGCGGACGCACACCTGCAGCCATAATCACCAGATCCGCCTCTATCTCCCTCTTGGGTGTAACCACCGCACATACGTTGCCATTACCATCATCCTTGAAGCTCTGGGCCCCTTCGCCAGTAAACACCTCAACACCGTTTTCCCTGAGATGATGCTCAACCATGCCTGCAATGGACCTGTCCACGATACGTGGCAGGACCTGGGGCATGAACTCCAGTATGGTGGTCTTTACCCCCCACAGATCGGCAAGGGCCTCAGCCATCTCAATCCCAATGGCACCGCCACCTATTACAACGGCAGACCCCACCTTGCCCTTGGCAAGCAGCTCCTTTATTGCCATTGCAGGGTGCATGCTGGAGATGGTGAATACGTTGTTGAGGTCCTTTCCGGCAATGGGAAGCACATTGGGTCTGCTACCTGTAGCAAGCACCAGTTTGTCATAGGGCAGAGTGCTCTTGTCTCCTGACCTGACATTTTCCACGTGCAGGACTTTCTCTTTCCTGTCAATGGACAGGGCGCGGGTCTCGGTCATGACATTGACCCCCTTGGCCTCCCTGAAGAACCGCTCGTCACGAACCATATGGAAACTGGTAGATCGCAACTCCTTCTCGTCAGATACGTCCCCTGAGACAAAGTACGGAATCCCGCACCCGCCGTATGATATCAGGTTGTCCTGATCCACTATGGTAATCTCGGCATCTGGCATAAGCCGCCTTGCCCTGCATGCCGCCTTTGGCCCTGCTGCAACACCGCCTACAATGACTATTTTTTCACCCATGAAAGTTCCTCCTTTCAAAAACGCCTCAGGGGCTGTACTGTTAAGTCAGATTTCATAACGAGTGTGAAACATAGATACCATGTTCTCAAACTGTGAGAAATGGTTAACATGTTGATAGTATGGAGATTTACATGCCAGGTGGCGCATGGCAATGTCCTTCTGAGTGGCAGGTTAGCACAAGAAGATACGTGGCGTGACCTGAAAGTTTGGCTGGTTAGACTATCACATAAGTGATAATATGCCAATAATAATGGATATCTTCAGATAAACCCGATGAAATTTTACAAAAAATACTTATAGTTTCATATAGTTGGGATCATACTGCAGGGCACCTGGAATACAGGGGCAATTAGCAGAGACCGATTGGGATTCCTTCACCTCCCTGCGCCTTGCCAGCGAACAAAATTTTCCGTTTCCAGGTGGACGGTTACCATAGACCCTACGCTGATTATTGAAAAACTATTTTTGTCTGTTAAAGTACACCCCATGGACATCTCAAAAGACCAGGACAGGGATGCAAAATCCCGCAAGTCCGGCAGCGACAGCTGCGACAAAAAGCAGGATGAATCCAGTGAAATCCTCTCTCCCCTTCCTTCGCAGGAGGACCTTGAGAAGGAAATCGGAGATTACCTGTCAAAAAAATACGGGGGTAAGGTACGCATAGTCTCCCAGATGGTTTTTCCAAAACATCTCAAGCCGGATGAGACAGGCAAGGAGGGTGACGGAGTTGGACCAGACGGAGACCACGTCTCCTTTGACCTCAAACCTGAAGAACTTGAGGAGTATCTCAACAGGTTCGTAGTACGTCAGGAAGAGGCCAAGGCCATACTTGCCACAAAGGTGTGTACCCACTTCAACCGTATTCGCTATCTGAATGAGAGCGGACATGACTCTCTGCCAGTCGGCAATATCAAGAACAACATAATCCTCATGGGTCCCACCGGAGTGGGCAAGACATTCATTGTCAAACTCATTGCAGACCGGCTCGGTGTGCCCTTTGTAAAGGGAGACGCCACCAAGTTCAGTGAGACAGGTTATGTAGGCGGAGACGTGGAGGATCTTGTCAGAGATCTTGTTCGGGAAGCAGATGGCGATGTCAAACGGGCCGAGTGCGGTATCATCTATATTGATGAGATAGACAAGATTGCTGCCACCCGCAACCTGCACGGACCAGACGTATCACGGGCCGGGGTGCAGCGAGCCCTTCTTAAGCCCCTTGAAGAGACCGAGGTGGAACTCAAGACGCCCCACGACCCTATATCCCAGCTCGAGGCCATAGAACGGTACAGAAAGACAGGGAAGAGGGACAGGCGCACAATAAACACAAAAAATATCCTGTTCATCGTCAGTGGCGCATTCTCTGGCTTAGAAGACATAATCAGGAAGCGGCTCACGAGACAGTCCATCGGTTTTGGTGCCGAGATCAAGAAGGACGAAGAGATAGACTGGCTTGCCCACGTCAAGCCTCAGGACCTCATCGAATACGGCTTTGAGTCAGAATTCATTGGCCGTATCCCTGTAATTGCGCTGCTGCATGAACTTTCGGAAGATGATCTATATGACATCCTTCGAAACCCCAACAGCAATGTGATAATCAGCAAAAAACACGACTTCAGGGCCTATGGTATTGACCTGAAGTTTGAACCCGATGCATTGAGGTTACTGGCCCACAAGGCATATGAGGAAAAGACAGGTGCAAGGGCCTTGGTAAGTGTGGTGGAAAAGGCCCTGCTTCCCTATGAAAAACGCCTTCCTTCACTGGATGTGTCGTTCCTCGTGGTAACCAGGGAGATGGTTGAAGACCCTGAGGGTGAACTGGAGAAGTTTCTCGAAAATCCGTTCAATTCGCGTCTGCTTCGCAGTTACGAGGCACTGGTGGCCCACGAAAAGGAACAGATAGCCGCAGGCCTCAAACACCATGAGCTGCCACAGTGGGCGGAAGACGGTGTGGAACTGACAGAAAAACGCCAGGAACTGATCGCGCATCTCTGCCTAAAGCAGGACATGCCTGTGGAAAGGGCTGCTGACAAGGTGCTGTTCTGGATACGCCAGATAAGGAGTTACGAGGTCTCTTTCTTCAACCGTTGCGGGGTAAGGATAGAGTTTGATGACAGTGCCATAGACAGGCTCCTCGAGGGATGTCAGTATGACTCTGGCAGCCTTTACAGCCAGTGCGAACGCCTCAGCAATATACTTGAATACGGTCTCACCATGGTCAGGGAGAGATCTGGCCAGGACGTATTTTATATCTCATCTGAAGCTGTAGAAAATCCCGAACTATATATTAACAGACTGATAAGACAGAGTTACACATCCGATTCATAGGAGGTATCTGCTGCAAAGACTGCCAAATCGAAGTGAGCAGAGGGGAGGGTCCGTGTGCTCATGTGTCACAACTGCGTTCTTGCCACCTGAATCTGCACTCCGGACATTTATGCGCAACCTACAGGAAGTACAGGTTAGCCGGAATCAGGCAATACGCTATGGCAGTACGACACGGGTCAGCAGGTTCACTACAGGAGAGGAATTTATGGGTGCTAAAAAGATTCTTCTGGTCGATGACCGGAAGGATGTACAGGAGATTCTGCAGGAGTATGGAAGACAGAAACGTCTGGAAATACTCATTTCAGAAAATGGACAGGATGCGCTTGATACAGCCAAGGAGCAGAAGCCAGACCTGATCATCATGCGCAAAAACATTCCGGCGCTTGATGCACTTTCAGTGAGTGTATTGCTGAAAGAGACAGAGGACACAGCGGACATACCAGTGGTTGTAATCTGCTCAGGCGTAACCGGCGACGAAAAGGAACGTTTTCGGGATGCCGGCCTCACTGGCTGCGTTGAAGAACCTGTAACACTTGATAAGATCCAACAGGGTCTGAGCAAATGGCTGTAGGACCTGGAATGACCTGGACAGCAGGGCTCGTGTAGCAGACTCTATCTGCCATATAGGTTCCTGTAGCATGACAGCGTGATATAAGGAGATAGGCTCTAATGATGTATCCTGAATACAGACCGAGAAGACTGCGCAAGAACGAAGCAGTCCGTTCCCTCATCAGGGAGACATCCCTTAGCTTGGACCACCTTGTCTATCCACTGTTTGCCGCACCGGGCAAAGGGGTAAAAGAGGCTGTAGGTGCCATGCCGGGCTGTTACCAGATGTCTGTTGACATAATAGTGGAAGAGGCCAGAAAACTACGGGACCTTGGGATCCCGGCAATACTGCTGTTTGGAATACCTGAAAAAAAGGACGAACGTGGCTCCCACGCATGGATCAGCAATGGAATTGTTCAACAGGCCGTATCTGCGGTGAAACAGGCGGTTCCGGACCTATATGTGATAACTGACGTATGCCTTTGCGAGTACACCTCCCATGGACATTGCGGCCTGTTGTCCAAGCCAGGCAGATCCAAACAGGGTGGACAAAAGCAGGGTAAGAGACCTGCTGCAAACGCGGAAGATGTTGAAATCAACAACGACGCCACCCTCGAGCTACTGGCCAAGGTGGCCCTGTCCCATGTGCGGGCAGGTGCTGACATGGTGGCTCCCTCTGACATGATGGATGGCAGGGTTGATGCCATCAGGCAGACCCTGGATGAAAACAACTTTGATACCACGCCAATCATGTCCTATGCTGTAAAGTATGCGTCGTCATTTTACGGTCCATTCAGAGACGCCGCAGAGTGTGCCCCCCAGTTTGGTGACAGGCGTGCATACCAGATGGACCCAGCCAATGCACGTGAAGCCCTGAGAGAGGCTACTCTCGACATGGAAGAAGGGGCAGATATCCTGATGGTAAAGCCAGGAATGCCCTACCTCGATATAATCCATGCACTAAGACAGGAGTTTACCCTGCCCATTGCCGCTTACCAGGTAAGCGGGGAATACTCCATGATCAAGGCCGCAGCGGCAAATGGCTGGATAGACGAGAAGAAGGTAGTCATGGAGTCCCTTCTCTGCTTCCGCAGGGCAGGTGCAGACATAATAATCACCTACTTTGCCAAGGACGTCGCAGGATACCTCGCCTGATAGTTCGAGCGCGCTCCTGCGCAAGAACAGTCGCCTCCCCAAGGCCCTTGCCGCACTGTCACACAGGGGCTTTCCCCTGCTCCTTGCAGGCCAGGCAGCCGCTTTGCTCGGAACGTGGGTACAGGGAACGGCGCAGAGATGGCTAATACTCGAACTTACCAACTCCCCTCTTGCCGTAGGGCTTCTCGGGGCAGTGGCAGGCCTTCCCATACTGCTGTTTGCATTCATGGGCGGGTGGCTCGCTGACCGTCTCCCCAGGATATCCTTTCTCAGGGGCATACACACCATAGTGCTGGTCCAGTCTGTAATATTTGGGCTCTTGGTGCAATCTGGGCTGATCAATGTCTATGAAATACTCGCGCTTGCGTTTATGCTTGGCGTGGGCATGGCCTTTGAGGTGCCTGCCAGACAGTCCCTGCTGTATGACCTTGTGGGACGCAACGACATTACCAACGCCCTTGCCCTTCACTCCACCACATTTAACCTTGCCAGATTTACCGGGCCAGCCATTTCGGGACTCCTCATGGGAGCAGGGCTTCTATATGCGTGTTTTTACATAAAGGCCCTGTCTTGCATTATAGTAATACTCATGCTGACTGCTGTAGCCCGCACCCTTCCAGGCATGAACACTCCCCCTCCCACCAACAGGAAGAGAAAGGGATTTCTGAACTCCCTGAAAGAGGTCCTGGGGTTCGCCCATTCCCACCGTATCGTAGGCCCCCTGCTCCTCATAGTCGTACTTTTCAGCATCCTTCTCCTTCCCTACTCCATACTGCTCCCCTCTCTCGGAAGGGACATCCTTGGCCTGGGGGCAAAGGAGTATGGCTTTCTGTGTGCGGCAAATGGCCTGGGTGCACTGCTAAGCGCCATGTTCGTCGCCACATTCGGACACAGGGGAAGTCGCGAACGCTGGTGGTGGACAGGCGCTGTACTCTTTCCAGTATCCCTGGTATTTACAGGTATGGCAGCCACCTACTGGCAGGCCATGACCCTGCTATTCATCAGCGGCTTTGTCATGGTCATAACCACTACCAGTGCCATAAGCCTGTTGCAGTTGAATGCACCTGATCACCTCAGAGGCCAGCTCATGGGTATATTCACCACCAGCTTCATGGGACTCTTCCCTGTGGGCAGCCTTCTGCAGGGTTCCTTGGCCCAGTATGTGGGTATCAGGTTTACCATGACAGGCACTGCCTGTGTGGCCTTTGCGGTAGTTGCAGTCATAATGTTCAAAAGTATCAAAGGGATAGCATATAGCAAAGCGGGGCACTGACAGCCACTGCCGCCTGTATAAAATAATTACGGAAAATCAAAGAAAAAGATTTACTTTTACATCCGGTGCATGTAGGGTGGTTATTAATGGAATGCCGAATGTGGGTATTCCAAATATATCTTTCTTTATTTTAAAGACCTCTTTCAAGAGGCCAGTACAAAGGAGTAGTTCAAGATGTCAGAAGGTACAGTAAAATGGTTTAATGCTTCCAAGGGTTTTGGCTTTATCGAGACAGATGAGGGTGGAGATGTTTTCGTCCACTACTCATCCATCAAAACAGATGGCTACAAGACTCTTGATGAGGGCGCAAGGGTTCGCTTTGATATAGTTCAGGGAAACAAGGGCCCTGCTGCCGAAAATGTAAGCACTATATAAGAGAACCATTAAATAGCGACCATTCAAGCCCTGCTTTGCAGGGCTTTTTTTGTTTCTACAGAAAACATTAACAAAACATCCATCTTTCCATCAAAAAACTGTCCGGAACAATATTTCCGTCGCACACACCGGTCTAACAAACTGATTTTCCATACAGATCAACCTGACACCATATTGCAACCCATACTCTTCACCCAGCATGTCTCTTTTTTATTCCAACCCGTAGTAAAAATACTACATGCCATATGGAGATATTCCCTGCCCGCAGCCATCCATAGAAATAATCCTGTCATACGCATAATTCCCCTCCAATTGCCTGACTCATCGACCATGCAAGGTATAATGCGCCACTATATGCATACATACATCAGAACACCCCACTATCAGACAATATCGACATGCACTCTTTAAAACGAGACACCCCACGCACATTTTTATTTAAAAATCAACCAATTACACCAAACAAAGCGGGGAGCCACAAAAAATTATAGTCAAAGGACCCAAAAGTGGCACATGCGTTGCAAGTATTCTGAGCAGATGTACAACAGGGCGGCGTAGCCAAGTGGCAAGGCAATGGTCTGCAAAACCATCATCCCTGGTTCGAGTCCAGGCGCCGCCTCCACACCACTTAGGGCGGTAAAGGGAAGAGACCTGCCCGTTTTTTGTTCCTGGTTAAAATTCAACAGAAAAAACATACTTCAAGCAGACTTTTTATAAAACAGGACATCACGCGTCCTCCACGCATATTTTTGTGAGTGGTCACAGGACACTTGAAGCGCAGAGGTAAGGCACTGGAGAGCCAATATGAAAGTTGAGTGTAAAAAGGAGATCAGTCTGCCGGAATTCCCCGAGTTCCGCGACCTGGGGCTTGAGGACAGATTCCTTCTCTGTCCGGTGTTCGAAAGGCTCCAGCCGGAGATATCAGATCGATGTTTCACAAACCTGTTTATGTGGCAGCCGTTTTACCAGATACAACTGTCGCAATTAAACGACAACATTATCCTCTTTGCCTCCTCGGAAACCACACCTGAAGATCAGTTCTTCTTTGCACCCCTTGGGGACAGCCGCATGGCAGACACTATCAACACCTGCTTTGATTTTCTCAGGGACAATGGGAAAACCCCCATTGTCCGCAGGGCATCGGAACAGTTCATAACCCACAATGCCAAGGAACTGGAACAGTTCAATGTGGAGCAGGACAAGGACATCTCCGACTACATATACTGGGCAGAGGACCTGATCCTCCTCAAGGGCAGACACTACAATGGCCAGCGAAATTTCATAAACCGTTTCAAGAAAAAATATCAGTACACGGTAGAGGACCTGACCACGGACAATCGTGAGGAGTGTAAACGATTCTGCCAGCAATGGTTAGACGCAAAATTGAAACTGTTCACCGAAAGGGGCATGGAGGAAAGCGCCTTTGTCTTCTTGAAGGCTGAGGTAAGTGCAACCCAAAAAGTACTGGACTATATGGACGTCCTGAATGTCAAGGGCATGGTGGTCCGTATCAACGGAACCATTGCAGGCATGACAATTGGTGAAATGCTCAACAGGGAGATGGCTGTAATCCACATTGAGAAGTGCGATCACTCCTATCTCGGCCTGAGCCAGTTCATAAATCAGGAGTTCTGCCGCAGATACTGGTCTGAATGCCGTTTCATCAACCGCATGGAAGACCTTGGCATAGAAAGCCTTAGAAAGGCCAAGATTGCCCTTCGACCTCACCACATGGCGAGCAAATTCAACATTACGGTGGCGTCATGAACAACACACACTTCTCATTACCATTTCACAAGTATTCGGCCCTTGGCAATCATTTCTGCCTGTTCGACGAGACAGACAGGCCTCTTGTGCCTGAGAAAGACAAACTTTTCTTTGCTCAGGAGTATACTGCCCCTGAATATGGCATTGGATGTGATTCAATGTTGTTTGTCCAGTCCCCCACTTATCAGACCTTTATTGATCTTGCAGGCAGGTATGGTGGTATCTGGCAGCAAAACGGTTCATACCGTACCGTTCGGGAACTCATTGCCGGTAACAGCGCGGAAGCACATGCCATTATGAGAATATTGGAACCATGTGGCCAGGAATCTGCAATGTGCGGCAACGGTCTCAGGTGTGTTGCAGACTATCTTTGCAACAAACTGAACACGAACCGGGTCAAGATCATAGCAGAGGTGACAACCGGCAGTCCTTCCGTATATGAGGTGGAACGCACCGGCATCTCAAGGTATCGCATCCGCATGCAGCCTCCCCGCCCCTTGCCAGACCAGTTTAAGGGGGCAGGCTTTAACAGATATGCCAGAAAGGTGCATCCTGTGGTAGAGGCCCTTGACATACCGCTTCCCCCGCGCCTCTCTGACATGGCAGGCACCCGCTTACTCCACTGCTACGTTACCTTTACAGGGGAACCTCATCTCGTGTGCTTCTGCAGCGGACGTTCAACCATGGAAAGGGCATCAGTATCTGAACACTGCGGGCTGAAAGGCATCTTTGCCCGTTCAGCAGCCTTTCGCTCAAGACTGCTCACGGAAATAGCAGACTATCTCAATGAAAAGATGCGCAGCATGTCACCCGGAGAGGTCTTCAATCCGGCAGAGGGGATCAATGTCTCACTGGCACAGTGCGAGGCGCAGACCAGAAATCACATTCTGGTACAGGTCTATGAAAGGGGTATCTGGGGCATCACCAAGGCATGCGGTACTGGTGCAACGGCTGTTGCCTCACTCGCGATGGAGCTTGGTATAATCAGGTCAAGCAGGGCGGTAATCGTATGTGAAGGGTCCCATTACCGTAACCCTGGTTCATACTCCATTCCCGGCTATGTCCGGTACTGCGGTGAAATGATAGTCCAGAGGCAGGATGGCTCCTGGTTCCTTACCGGCCCGGCCGAAAGGGTGTTTTCCGGCGAAATCATCAACTTTCAGGGGGCTCTCATGGGCAGGAAGGAGCATATCAAACTGTTATCCTACAACCGGAGCAGGACCACAGGTATAGAGCATTCCCATGGCCAGCCATACGAAAAAGAATTTGCTGCCTGAAAACATTGACATAAAAGGGCTTGCCAGAAGGTTTCAGACCCCTCTCTTTGTCTTTTTTCAGGAGCGAATAGAACAAAATATCAATGATTTTCTGAAACCTATAGAGGGCGCCGGGCTGAAATTTCAGGTCTTTTACGCATGCAAGGCCAATGCAAACCAGACAATCCTGCGCATGGTACGGGATATGGGCCTGAATGTGGAGGTGAACAGCCCTGGTGAACTGTATCAGGTATCCAGGGCAGGATACAGGCCTGAACAGATAATGTACAACGGGGTGGCCAAGACCAATGCAGAACTTGCCCACGCAGTGGACCAGGGACTCTTTTGTATAAATGTCGATAACCTTTCAGAGCTTGAAGCCCTGTCGCACATAACAGAAAAACAAAATAGAGACTGCCGCATAGCCCTGCGCCTCATACCTGACATACAGGACGGAGGCCACCCGGGGCTTGAAACCGGAATTTATCAGAGCAAGTTCGGAATGCCTGCCTGGCAGATACCGGACGCATGCAAAATTGTGCGCAACGCAGGACATCTGAAACTCATTGGCATTCACGGCCACATTGGCTCGCAGCTCGGTTCAGCCAGGTCATTTGCTGAACTGACAAGACAGTTGAAGGTATTCAGGCGGCAGGTGGAGGAACTTTCCGATACAAGGATCAAATATTTCAATATTGGCGGAGGATTTCCTGTGGATTATCTGCACAGTGCACACAGTTCCGGCCCCAGCAGGCACATGGCCGAATTTGAGCGCAGATTTTCCATGAATGATGTTGCACAGGTACTGAGGGACAGCGTACCGCAGGATATAGAGATACTGATGGAACCAGGCCGATGTATCGTGGGTCCAACTGCCATACTGGTATCGACAGTGGTACGAAAAAAGAAAAACATAGATACGGGCCATGACTGGCTACTCTTGGACGCAGGATTCAATACGCTGCTCGAAAACTTTTCCTACCACTGGTATTTCCACCTCATTGCCATCGGAAAGGAACATCTGCCCCATGATACAGGCTATCTCGTTGGAGGCCCGCTCTGTGACGGCGCTGATATCTTTCCTGTAGCAGCCAATGAAGACAAGGGGTTTCACCGCCTGCTGCCTGCCTCCATGCAGGAGGGAGACATGGTTGCATTCATGGACACCGGTGCCTACACACTGGAACAGATGATGCCCTATAACGGCAGGTTGCTTGCAATGGCTGTGATGGTAATGAAGGATGGCAGTGTAAAACCTATACGCCGGAGATTTACAGAAGAAGATTTGATGCGTCACGACATAATTTGAACAAGAACGATTTCTCAACCTACCCCCAACCCCCCGATTTTGAGGCTGGCTTTCCGGCCAGCCTCAAAATTTTTCACTGACCGTGCCCCCTGACTATTTGAACCGGATAAGCCTTGTACGGATCACACCTTCATTATCCTCTATCTGCCTGCACACATCATCTGAAACAGGGCCATCACAGTCTATTATATTGTAGCCAATGGCCCCATTGCTCTCATTGGTATAGCTAATTATGTTGATCCTGTGGGAGCCAAGGATGTTGGTGGCAAGCCCGATCATTCCCGGCTCATCCCTGTTGATCATGATCAGTCGTGTGTGCACCTGCACAGACGGGACATTTTCCACATTGGGGAAGTTGACACTATGGGTTACGTTACCGAACTCCAGATAGTTCCTCAGTTCACGCACTGCCATACACGCACAATTTTCCTCAGACTCCGTGGTTGAGGCACCGAGATGGGGGGTCACAAGCACTCGCGAATCAGCTATCAACTTTTCAGATGGAAAGTCAGTAATATACCCCTGAAGTTTACCTGTATCCAGGGCTGACAACACAGCATCCTCATCCACAATGGGACCACGTGAGTAGTTGATAAGCACGGCACCATCCTTCATGGTGTCTATAAATTCTGTGGAGACAAGTCCTGTTGTATTCTTGTTCAGCGGTACGTGCAGAGTCACATAATCCGCATGGAGGAGCACCTCTCTCCTTGACCTTGCAAGCTCCACCTCTGGAGAGAGTTTATGAATGTTGGCCATTACAGGAAAGGGATCAAAGCCAAGGACCCGCATCTGGTGATGCACACCCGTATTGGCTATTCGAACCCCGATCTGTCCCAGTCCTATGACACCAAGGGTCTTGCCTGCCATCTCCACACCCTTGAACCGCTTCTTGCGTTCCTCAACCTCTGCATTCAGCTCTCCTGAAGAAAGCCCTGTAAGCTGCTGGCAAAACCTGATACCCTGATATACGTGGCGCACATGATTTCCCAGCATGGTAAAGACCAGTTCAACTACGGCGTTGGCATTGGCGCCAGGGGTATTGAACACACATATACCCTTTGATGTCGCCTCTTCCACAGGTATGTTGTTTACACCTGCCCCTGCCCTGGCAATGGCCAAGAGCTCCGGAAACCGGTTGATCTCTATTGGTGAACTGCGTACCACAATACCGTGGGGATTGTCCTCCGCAGGATCTACGGTGAAGTTACCGTTAAACAGCTCCAGTCCCTCCTGGGCAATGGCATTTATGGTCTTGATACGAAACTTTTCCATTGGTATTTCACCTCGCTCAAATGGCACCTGACAAGGCAAACCTGCAACACGGGGCATCTTGTCAGGGGCAGTGACCAGTTAACTGTAAGATGGGGGAAGTTGCCTGTACCAGACAGTCTGTAAAAAAATGAAGCAAGAAGGATGCCAGCAAAAAAGTGACCTTGTAACCTCTTTACCAGCTATAAGGAGGGTTAAGAGTTGCAGGACTGCCCAGCGATAGAGGCATCCCGCACAAATCACCTGAGCCTGTGACCCTGTAACTGTTCACAGGGTTCTTTACGGATATTATCATAGCCACTGTCTGAAGTGTATCTGCTTACAAGGTGCTACACATACCACGTGACCAATGTCCGGTTCATGCAGAGATCACCCTGTTTCGGCCCCCTTCCTTGGCCCTGTACATGGCCTGGTCAGCGGCTTCGAGCAGTTCCATGCAATCATACTTTCCATGATCCGGCCATGTGGCCACACCTATGCTTACAGTGACGCTCACCTCGGTACCATCGCAACCGATCTGCCTTGAGGCCACAAGCTGTCTCAGCTTGTTCGCCACTTCAACAGCCCTCCTGTTATCGGTCTCAAGGAGAAGCACCACCATCTCCTCTCCTCCATAGCGGGCCACCACGTCAGTACTCCTGACAGAACTTTTAAGCAATGAGGCAATATCCTTGAGCACCATATCACCGCACAGATGGCCATAGCGGTCATTTACCAGTTTGAAGTGATCCACATCTATCATAAGCACAGAGAGCAGATGGCCATATCTGCGGGCACGTTCAAATTCAGAGGTCAGCACCTCCATGAGATAACGGCGGTTGAAAAGGCCGGTCAGGGGATCTATCCTGGTCATCTCTTCAAGCTCATCATTGGCCTTCCTGAGTTCATCGTTGGTGCGAACCAGCTCCGCCTGTTGCCTTGATATCTCCTCTCCCATCTTGCTGATGGCCTCTGCAAGGCGTCCTATCTCATCGTTCCGCCTTACAGCCCTGGGATTGAAGAATTTGCCTTTTGCAATCTCCTGCGTTCCCTCTATGAGACTGTTCACAGGACGGGTAACAAACCTGGCAAGATACTGAAAGATCAGTACAGCCGTTATGATAAAGATCAGTACGGTAAGCAGTATAAATATCCTGTGCAGAAAGGATATCTCACGATCAACGCGGTCAAGGGATATTACCACGTCAAGGATGCCAAGGATGGTCGTGCCTGGAGAGTGTACATGGCAGGCTGCCGAAAAGCAGGCAGGTTCATTGTATATTGGACTTACAAGACCAAGATGCCTGCTACCCCCATCAGGAGATGTGAATATACGGACCCTCTGCTCCAGGTCCAGGGACTTGGGGGGAGG
>Ga0256914_1000544_pt1 | contig 37135 bp, 38 predicted proteins | sample HulkmetaG_FD_191571 | JGI IMG/M metagenome (GOLD analysis project Ga0256914, IMG submission 191571) | Hydrothermal chimney microbial communities from Main Endeavour vent field at the Juan de Fuca Ridge, Pacific Ocean - Hulk | ecosystem: Environmental > Aquatic > Marine > Hydrothermal vents ... | reverse complement strand
TGCCTCTTTCATTTTATCTATTAATTTTTGATTTTTTCTACTTCTTGCTCCATAAAGCCTTGCTGAGAAAACTGTTATTATCTCCAAAACATCTTTTGCTAAATCCTCTTCAAATGAGCTATCTTCTTAGTGTTGATTCTGATACTCCTAAGAGTTTACTTGCTTCTTTTATTGATAATAATTTATTCATTTCAGACCATTATAACCAAGATTGGATAAGTTTTTGATTAACTGTTATTAACCCCTAAATATGAGGTTTTAGAGATTGTTTGGTGATAAAGATGGGAGAGATAGAGTTTTAATATCTAGCTAATCCTCTATCTTGAATAAATGGTCTAATATCCAATGAAATTTCTTCAAACTTTTCTATAAGTCTATTAATATTACCATTTTCATTTATTAAATGTAGATTTGATAATCCAAATTGCTTCTCTTTTGTTGTAAAACCTGTATAAGATAAAATCTCTTTGCCTATTGTATCTTTGTAGTTTAATCTCTCTTGGTTACTCATTATTGGATACTCCTTGTATAATATTTTCTAATATATTTTAATTTTTTATGTTAAAACATATTTTTCAGGGTTTATATTATATAGTAAAATGTTTTAAAAGAAAATAAAAAACAGATATAAAATTAAAGAATGATACTATCAAGCCTATCTTTAATATAACTAAAATCAGATGATTTATCTATAATATGTGTATAGGTATCTGTATCACTAGATATAACCTCTTCATTTTTATCAATAAATAATAGGCTTGGAATTCCTTTATCTTTTATCTTTTTTGAAACCTCTTCTTGTGTTGATTTACTAATACTTTTATCTAATAGTAGAGATTTATAGTTATTACTATTTATCATATTATTAAACTCATTGATATTTTTGGCTATATCTACGCTGTATCCTAATTTTTGTAAAATAGTAGCAATAATTTTCGATTCTGTTGGAGTTTGTTTATATAACAAAATATCTTTTTGGATATTTTGTTTGGTTCTATTATCTATATTTGTTGTATAAAACTGTTTTAGTACAGTTATAAATTTATTCATATCAATTGGTTTAGCTATATACTCATCCATTCCTGCTGATAGGTATCGTTCTCTATCTCCTTTGAGTGCGTTGGTAGTGACAGCTACAATTGGGGTGTGTGGTAACTGATTGTCTAATTCATATTTAATAATAGCTTTGGTTGCATCAACTCCATTCATAACAGGCATCTGTATATCCATAAATACAATATCATAATGATTATTTTGGTACATATTAATACCATCTTTGCCATCTATGGCATTATCTGAGGTAATTCCTATATTTTTAAGCAAACGGATAATCATCTTTGCATTAACAGGATTATCTTCTATTACTAAAGCTTTCAATCCATGAAAAGAGTATTGATTAGTAACTATATCTTTTTTGTTTTCTGATAAGATTTCTATAGAGTTTTCTATTTTAGAAAAACTAATAGGCTCATATATAATTTGTGTAAATATAGGAGCAATATCCAAAATATTATCTCTATTTTTTAGTTTGGTAATTAGAACAATTTGACTATCTGAACTATGTCGTGCAACTAATCTCTTGAGCTCTTTTTTATTTATATTATCATAGTGAATATATAGGACATCAAAGGCATTAGCTTTTGCATCTTGGCACTCTACAAATGTTTTAAACCTATCTACTGAAATATCTCTAAAAGATGATAAATAGTTCTCTAAGTGTTTATCTGAATTTTTTATCTGCATATTATCAGGAGAATAGAGTGATACTTTCATCGCCTTGTAATTAAACTCTTTGGTAATAATTCTTTGAAGCATATCTAAATTAAATGATAAGGTAGTACCTTGATTAAGTTCACTATCTAATGTTAATGTCCCACCCAACATTCTTACTAAACTAGTAGCTATTGTAAGTCCTAATCCTGTACCACCATATTGTCTAATACTACTATTATCCACCTGTGTAAAGGCATCAAAAACTCTATCTTTATACTCTTGAGAAATACCTATACCTGTATCTTGAATACTAAATTTAATTGTTGCTTTATCTTCTTTAGAACCTACTTTTTGTATGGAAATATCTATAGTACCATTATTAGGTGTAAATTTAATAGCATTTGAGATTAGGTTAATAAGTATCTGTTTAATTTTTCTTGAATCACTTTTAAAGAGTTGAGATGAAAACTCTGGGTCAATCCACATAGAGAAATCTATATCTTTTTTAGAAGCCTCTTTTGCATATGTTTCAATCATATTTTCAAATTCATCTATAATATTAAAATAACTTTTTTCAAGTTCTACCTTACCACTCTCTAGTTTAGAAATATCTAATATATCATCAACAATACTTATTAAATCCTCTGAACTTCTACGAAGAGTAGATACAAAATCTAACTGTTCTAAATCAAGTTTGGTTGATTTTAATAATTTTGTAAAACCTACAATGCTATTAAGTGGTGTACGAATTTCATGACTTATATTGGATAAAAACAGTGTTTTGGTCTGATTAGCTTCATCAGCTAGTTTTTTACTCTCTTGTAGCTCATTTATCATATTTGAAATGAGTGGATATATCTGGGTATGATTTTTTTTCTTTAGCATTGCTTTAAATTGTTTAATTTTATTGGCATCAGAAGATAGTTTAATATCTTCAAATAGTTGTTCTAATGCTTGGGTATTATCCCTACTATTTAAAAAAAAGTAGTCTCTTTTTTGGTACATAATGACCAAGGAGAAAAGTAATATTATAGATGATACAAACATAATAATTTTATATTCATAAATATTACTAATTTGACCTACTTGTGTAGCAGATTGTAACAAATCATTATAATCACTATATGATTTATATAGTATTAGAAGTGAACTACTCACTAATACTGTAAATACAATCCATATAATCAATTCTAATCGTCTATAGTTCCATATCTCTTTCATTTTCATCACCTTGGATTTAAATATGATAAATTATATCTTAGTTTTTATTATATAAACTTTATTTAAGCTTAATCTTATTGACACCTTACTCGCAATACTCTTATTTTTATTTGACTTTTTAGTTTTATATTTTGGCAGGTATAAATTCATGATGTTTGTTATCTTCGGCATCTTGAGATAATTTTGTAGGACTCATTAGTTTTATTTTTGGACGAGGTTTTGATAAATGTTGTATTACAAAACTTTCTGTATCTTGTCCAACTGTTTTTAAAACAACTAATATCTTATCTTTATTTTTACTTCTATATGCTCTAAATAGTTCTATATTTTTATCTATTTTATCTATATTTATATTTTTATCTGATTTCAAAGGTAGATTATATTTATTACCTTCTATACGAAGTAGAGTGCTGTTTTCTTTATATACTAACCATATTACTTTAGCATGATATAGTCCATATAAAGAGTTTTGAGTACTATTTATAATGATTTTACAAAACTTTTTCTCTTTTCTTTCAATACTAATATTACTATCTGCTCGTAATAAATCTATATATAGTGTTCTCGCTCCTTTCATAGCATCAGAGCTTTTTTCTAAATGATTAAAAAGATTTTTATTAGAAGCTCTAAGTATATCAACACTTCTATATAATGCCATTAATACTAGTGACAGTAGCATAATAGATATAAGTACCTCTAATAGTGTAAAACCTTTTTTATCTTGTATCATTTATCTTAATCTTCCATAATCCCAATACGGACAGCCTCTTCATAAGAAGTTTCACCATTTATGAGCATCTCTTTTAATTTATCTGCAATAGTTATCATCCCTGCTTTTTTAACATCCACTCTGATTTGATGGTCATTCAATCCAGCTTTCATCATTGTTTTGACATCATCATTCATAATAAATAGTTCACCAACAGCTCTTCTTCCTTTATATCCTGTGAAATCACATCTCTTACAACCTTTGGCCTTATAATAAGTTATATCTTTAGGAATAGATAACTCGTCTATAACGGTTTGTGCTAATCTTGTTGGTTCTTTACACTCAGGACATAGTTGTCTTGTTAGTCTTTGTGCCAAAACTCCTAAAAGAGTTGAAGATATTAGAAACTCTTCTATTCCCATATCCATAAGTCGGCTTAATGCTGAAGTTGCATCATTGGTATGCAAAGTCGATAACATCAAGTGACCTGTTAATGCAGAGCGAAGAGCAATATCAGCAGTTTCACTATCCCTAATCTCCCCAACCATAATAATATCAGGGTCTTGTCTCAAAATAGAACGAAGACCCACTGCAAAAGTAAGTCCAACTTTTGAGTTTACTTGAATTTGATTTACATTTTGAGCATTATACTCAACTGGGTCTTCTACTGTAATGATATTTTTATCAGGAGTAGCGATATGTTGTAAACATGCATGAAGCGTAGTTGATTTACCAGAACCTGTAGGTCCAGTAACAAGTATCATTCCGTGAGGATGAGTTAATAATTTATTTAAATCTCGTGTCAACTCCTCTGAAAATCCTAAACTCTGCAGAGTAGGAATATTTTCACTCTGCATTAACATCCTCATAACAACTCTCTCTCCATAATAAGTAGGTAATACAGAAACCCTAATATCAAGTGTCTTTCCAGCAATAGTCACTTGCGTTCGTCCATCCTGTGGAACTCTTTTTTCTGATATATCAAGATTAGAGATAACTTTAATCCTTGAAATTACTAATCCTGTAATATTTTTGTCTATATCAAGATGTTTTTTTAGTGCACCATCAATTCTTAGACGAACCTCACCCTTTTTCTCTAGGGTTTCTATATGAATATCACTTGCTCCTTTTTTTATAGCTTGAAAAAATAGTGAATTGACTAACTTTACTACAGGTGCAGACTCTTCATTTGATAATAAGTCTTGAGAATTTCGGATAAAATCTAGCAAATCTGACTCCACTTCAATAATATCATCACTACTCTGAGTGGACATAGTATCAAAATCGCTACCTGTCTTAATCTCCAAAAATTTATTTTGTAATCTTTCAAAGCTCTCATTATCAACTTCAACTATAGGGTATTGAATATCAAGTTTGGATAGATAATTTAATGCTATAGGAATTGTTTTTTTCTCTACAATAGTACATTTTTTATCATGAACAAAAGCAAAAAGTAAATTATGTTTCATTGCTAATGTATTATCTATATCATCACTCCAAATTGGTTCTAAATCAATATTTTCAATAAAAGGTAGTCTCATATATTAATCTCCTTAGTTAGTAGAAGAGTCATCTATAAAGGAGGTTCCCTCATCATACTCAATTCCAGTATTAATCTGATTTAGATTGATATTTCTGTTTTTTTGATTGATTGTATCTAATATAGATTCACTTCTAATCTCTTCTGCAACTTCAGTAGGTTCGCTCTCTATCATAGTTTGATCATATAAACTCTCTTGGGGAATGATTGGTGATTGGGTCACTTTATCAGAAGGTATCTCTCTTAGAAAATCATCTGATTTACTAGAGAATGTAATATGTGTTCTATCTTCTTTTATACCTCTTTTTCTTTTTTCTAATTTATTAAGTACAATATTATTAAATTTCTGTTGTATAGAATCTAATTCATCTAAATTTTTTCTTAGAGTTGATAAGTCTGTACTTCTTTTTACTATATAAGGTGTAAGATAGATAACTACATTAATTTTACTTGTTGCTTCTCCTTGTGAAGTAAATAAACGACCTAATATTGGTATATCTCCTAATATAGGAATTTTGGTTGAACTTTTTCCAGTAGATTTTTTTATAAGTCCACCTAAAATAATAGTTTGACCATGATTAACTATCGCATTGGTATTAACTGAGCGTTTAGTAGTAGTTGGTCTATCCGCGGCTGCACCCGAACCTGGTAAAACATCTTCTATTGTTGTTTCTACTTCTAATGTTACTTTATTATTACTAGATAATCTTGGTTTAACTTTGAGTGTTATACCAATATCTTCTCTACTATAATTATTAAGTACATTGGATGAACCTTGAGTACTTTGTTGAGATTGTGTAATAATGGATTGAGTTTGACCTACATAAATTGTTGATTCTTTATTATTTGTACATAAGACAGATGGTTCAGATAATACTTGTGCTGCACCATTTTGTTTAAGTAAATCTAACTGAACACCCATAGAAAATACCTCTTTAATGCCTTGGTCAAATTGGAAATTACTTGCCGTCTCAGTACCTATTGGATTACCTGCATCATTATAGATTGTTTTTGTTCCACCCTGATTGAGAAAACTCATAAGTTCACCTGAAATTGCCAAAGGTGCAGCACCTGAACTTGCCATCAAAGAAAAAATTCCTTTAGAAGTAATGGCTCCACCATTAAATCCATATTTTACACCTATATTTTCAGCCAAATTTGTATTGACTTCTACAATTTTAGCCTTAATATATACTTGTGATTTCTCAACATCCAATGCGTTTATCGTATCTCTAATATTTTGAATTTGAGCTGAATTTGCCAATACAATAAGTGCATTTCTCTCTAAATCACTGGCAATAACAGCTTTTTTTATTTTTTGGTTCTGTTTTGGTAATGGTGAACGGCTATTCCTGATTTTTGGAGGTAATCCCTTTTTCCCAATAATAGCATTAATAGAGCCTCTAGTAGATAAATTACCTGTCATTTGTGGAAGTAACTTGCCTAGTATCTTCTCCATATCTTCAACATTAGAGTTTTGTAGAGGTATAACATACATCTTCTGTACATCTTTCTCTTCTCCATCAATATCAAGCCGTCTAATATACTGAACTAACTTATTTACATTTTTATTTTTGCCTACTAAAATAATAGAGTTACTACTTTCATCTTTCATTACAGATACTTTTTCGCTTATAATATCTTGTGGAAAAATTGCTTTTGCCATACTCTGTATATTTGGAAAAACATTTTTGACATAAGCATTTTGTAGTGTTATAATACGACTCTCTTTTGATTTTCCTCTCTCTATTTTATCAATAAGTTTTTTGATAGATTTTAGAGTATGTGGATAAGCTGTTATCGCCAATAGATTATTTTTTTTAAAAGAGACTACTTTTGCACTTCTATGTAATAGAGGTTTGATTTTGGTTCTAATAACAGCAGCATTAATATTAGTTAGTTTAAATACAACAGTCTCCATAGTTCCATCACTTGAACTAATATTATTTTTAACAGGAAGACCTACTCCTGGGGCTTCAGTACTTCTTACTACTTGATAATAGCTACCTTTATTAACTAGCGTCATCTTTTTTGTTTCTAAAATAGTAGTAGCCAAAGGGATAAGATCATCTTTTTCTATTGGTTTATTGGAAACAAAATTGATCTTACCTTTGATTTCACTATCAATTAAAATATTTTTACCAGTAATTTTACCAACCATTTTAATAAAATCGCTAATATTTAAATTTTTAAAGTTCACATTAACTTTTTCTGCATGACCATAAAGATTTAATGCAATAAGTAGCACTATTAATGTTTTACCTAATCTCATATTCTAACTCCATATCTTGATTATTCCTTTTTATACCTAAGGTTAAATTATCTATATTATTCATTTCTTTATAAAAAGAAAAAGCAGCATTGTAGCTATTTAGCTCTTGACCATTTACTGATTTGAGTATATCACCTCGTCTTAAACCTAATTTTTCAAAATCACTACCTCTTTTAACGAAGTTGACTTTAAATCCATCTAATACGCCATTAACTTTATTTTCACCTACACCAATATCTTTCCAAACTTTATCAATATCTTTAGTATATGAAGTCAAGAGTCCTCTGGAAACAATTTTTTCTGTTCCATCTTCATTATCTATAATTTTATTTTTTATCTTCTTTCTTGGTTTTTCTTTTTTAGAAATAGAAGGTGTGATAAAACTTGTTGTTTTAAGCTTCTCTTTATCTAATAAAAGTTTAAACTCTTTTTTATTTTTTATAAAAATAGCATAATCTGCTCCAGCAGAACTTAATTTAAATCCATCTATATTTTCACCTTTGGATAAAACTTTTGTTTTAGACCTTTTTTCAACTGTTACAACTAATGTCTCTTTTGAGTTATATAGTGCTAAGAGTTTTATCCCCTGCATTGAGGGAACAGAAGGTGTTTTTTTAACTACTTTTTTAACTACTTTTTTAGGGACTGCTATATTTTTTAATTGATTTGCTAATTTGGTGCGATAATAGAGTGGTTTGACTTTTGTTATCTCTATATGCTCTATACCATCTTTGGGTAAAAATATTAAACTTATTATAAGCCAAACCACTTTAGCTATAACTATTATGGTTAATAGATAGAGAAAAGTTGAAAATATCTTACTGTTTGAAAAATTTTTCATAATATAACCCTTCTTTATCTTTTTTTAGAAAATTGCTAAAACTACTAATATCTTTAGTTATTGGAAATCTCAAAAATATCTTATTCATATTTAGATAAATCCCACCTTTGACCTCGCCAAATGAGCCTACTCCATCTATAGCAATTTTATAAGGTTTGATAATACTAAATACAGCTCTTAGTTTATCTATAGATTTAGGTACTATATTTTGGATACCTTTATCTGTATGAATAGAGTTTATAGTTAATTGATTATATAGAAAAAATATATTTAAATCAACTGATTTAATTTGTATCATTTTTATACCTTTGATATATATATCTGCATTAGTGATACTAAATCCAAAAAGTTTATCATTAAATTTCTCATTACTTATAACTATATCATTTTTGGCTAACTCTTTCTCTAATAGATAATATATTTGCTGTTTTGGTGCAAATATTACCAAAAATATAAGTAGTAGAAAAAAACTACCAATAATCTTTTTTACCATTTGCATATTAACTCCATTGAATAGCTTCCTTTTGAGAGTTCAGATATTTTTAGTTTAACAACTCTAAAAGGGTTATTCATCATATTTTTTATTACTCTATTTAACTCTTTAAAATTCAGATTTTTATAACTGACCATCACTTTTCCTGAGTATTTTTTAAATGATTTGAGTTTATTTCTCCCTACTATAGTTTTAAAAGTATCTGCTTTTTTAGAGATAGATTTACTTTTCCATACTTTTTTAAGCTCATTAACTCTACTAATCTCACTAATAGATGAGACTATCTGACTCTTCTGCTCTTCTATAAAATTTTTGGCAGAGAGTTTATAAAAAAAAGCAAACAGTGCAAATAGAGTTGCAACTAATATAATAAGTTCATTTCTAAATCTTTTTATTACCATTAAATTCATAGAACTCCTTCTACTCTAATCTCTTTAGCACTCTGCTTTTTAACTATTAATTTGCTGTTATGAGCATTAGTTATTACTTGATTTGATATTTTATCACTATTTGTCTCTATTATAGCAATTATCTTTTTATCATCAAGCGTAAGCTTTTTGAGTCTGCTTTGTGAAGATAAAAGTTTAGCAATATTATCTATAGTATCTCTTTTTAATCGCTCTTTCTTATCTATTGGTTCATACTGTTGCAATATACTTTTACGAATACGATTAGAACTCAATTTTGGATTTTTATCTAAAAGTACTTCAAGTTTATCTTTGTCTGATTGGATAGAGTTTTTAGTTTGAGTACCCTCAACAATAAATATACCACCTAATATAACTAATAAAGTAGTTATAGTTATGGTTTGTTTAAGTGGAATTAGTGAGGAATAAGAACTACTTATAGATATTCCATTATTTAATGAGATACTATTCAAATCTAACTCTTGATAGTTATGCTCATTCTCCAATACTCTTTTTGGTAATATTGTAACTATCCCATCTATTGATTTTAAAGCTGTACTATTTCCTAAACTAATTGCTTGTTCCATATATTCAACCAACTCTTGTGCAAAAAATATTTTATTAATTTGATGCTCTTTTAGACCTTTATCTTCTAAAAATGAGATTATCTCTACTATATTATAGGCAAAAAAACACCAATACTCCTCACATTTATATACAAAAAAATGATACTCTTTTGTACTATCTAAATAGTCATCAAAAAAGGATGGTGCAATCTGTTTAGCTTGATATGCAAATTTTATCCCTAACTCTTCTTTCAAAAAAGAATAAAATTGAGGTGTAAGTATTATATCTATCTGCTCATTAGTCGTAATAGTTGGCATATCTTTATATACCAATATTTTCCTATTAGATTTCCCCATGAAATTCAAAATTTACACTCCTCTCTTCTGAATAATCAAAACTAAAGCTATAATATCTATCACGATAACTATAACGCTCTTCACAATGCATAACATTCAAAGCTTTATTGGAAAAAAGTTTATTATCAAAAACCTCTTCTGTTGCATTTCGTGTTAAAAACTCTTTTAATGTCATTTTATCCTCTTCTATATTTGTAGGTACTATCCAATCATCTTTTACACTCTGTAGTGGAATATCAAATGCTATAGATATAAGCTCCGCTGTTATATAATCTCCGTCTATAACTGCCTTATTAGTTACATCTATAAAAACGAAATACTTATCCCATGGAATTTTGAATACTTTAGCATCATCATAACGCATACGATAATCTAATAAAAGCTTATAAAACTCTTTTTTAGAAAAAATACCTTTTGGTTGTTTTATTCTAGCTTGATACTCTTTATCTTGTTGATTTTCTCCTGTTACCTTAGAGATAATCATCTCTTCTAATTTATTAGGCTCTTCTATCTCATATTTTTCTAATATAGCTGTTAATACTTTTCTAGCTAATTCTAATCTATCTATTTTCTTCTTTGTAAATTTTTCATCTAACCATTTAATAGGTACAGCCACTAAAAGTGGATTACATTTTAAATTTATATTAAATCCACTTTTAGGCTCATTTAGCATAAGTGGAAGTGTATATATCATTTGTAACTTTTTATCATCTGTTTTTCCTTTTGGAAAAAAAATTTTTAAAATCTCTGTTGTATTTTTATATAAAATATTTGCTTGTATAAGTGCTGATATTTTACTAGCATCTTTTTGAACCTTCTCTAGGTATGAAAATGATACAGCAACTATAGATAATATAGATGCTATGACTAAAAGTGTAATAAAAAGGGCAATACCTCTTTTTGTTTTATCCATTATAAAGCTCAATTCAAGTAAAATCGCTATTATTATAACCAAAATTAACTAAGGAATTTTAAATATGAGTAAAGTTTACAGCATAAGCGTAAAAAAAGAACTAATATTAGAACAAGATAAAGCAAAAAAATTAGATTGTATATCTAATAACACACAAGAAACAACACAAAAAAAGGGATTTTCACTTATTGAGTTACTTGTTGTTATCCTTATTTTAGGGCTTTTAGTTGGTTTAGTTGCACCAAAAGTAATCGGTCAAGGAACTCAAGCACAAATCAAACTTACATGTACACAGATGGGAAGTATCAAAGAGGCTCTAAAGATGTTTAAATTAGACAATGGAAAATATCCTGATACAGATGAGGGAATAGAAGCATTAATTACTAATCCTGATGCAGATAAATATCCAAACTATTCAGGTGCTCCATATCTTGAAAAAAATCCAAAAGACCCATGGGGTAAACCTTTTACTTATATCAAATCAGATAAAGATTTCAAAATTATAAGTTTAGGACCAGATAGAGCAGAGGGTGGAACAGGAGAAGATGCAGATATTGAGTTCCCAAAATGTAGTGATAGATAAAAACTCTAAAGGCAATCCCTTATGGTTGCCATATTCTCGAAAGGCTTTTACACTTATAGAGCTTATTGTTGTAGTACTGTTAATCTCTTTGATTGGATTTTTAGTCTTTTCTGAAGCCGTTAAACAGACAAAAAAACCTGATAAATTAGACCCTACAACTTTAGCATCTACACTCAAAAAAGATTTTCAATCAGATGAAGATATAGAGTTTTTTTGTATTCAAAAGTGTCGAGATTGTTATATTGCAAAAGGTGCTGATATTACTTCATATAAAGGTGGAGTAGAGTTAGGGAATAATCTCGAAGTTTTTATAGTAGATAAAAATAATCAATTAAGACAAATTGAGGATTTTGGTCGTATTAAAGACCAAAAGATATGTATCCGTTATACTCTATATGCAAATGGTAGTACAACTCAACTTATACTATCTAATGATGATGGCATTTATTATCTTCCAAGCTATTTTGGTGAACCTCAAAAAGTAGAAGATATGGATGAAGCTAAAAATCTTTGGATTAAAGAAGAGTTTAATTTAAAAGATAGTGGGAATTATTTTTAATGAAAAAAGCTTTTACATTAATTGAAGTTATTATGTCTGTTATTATAGTATCCATTGTTGTTATGGGTGCTATGGAGCTACAGAATAAAAACAGAGAGATGGCTATATATATTGCACAAAGAGGTAATAGTGAGTTAGATAACTCTCTTTTCCTTACCAAGAATATATATAAATATAACAAAGATGAAAAAGATGCGTATGAACTTTTAAGAGATGAATTTAATATCAAAGATGATAATAGTAGAGAGATACTTAAAACTATTACTAAAAAAATAAATATTACAGAAGATAAGGATATACCAATATCTATAGAAGAGGGTGGAGAGCCTATTTTTACATTTTATACCAATGAGATTTTACTCAAAGGTAAATATCCTGCAAGATATTATAATTTTAGGTAAAAATTAAGCATATTTGTTTATTTTTCCATAAATATTAGAAAACTCTATATCCTCACCTTTATCTTTAAGAAATTTTACCTTTGGCATCAGTTTCACTGACTATATATCTTTTTTGGTCTAAGTTTTATCTCTTCATCTATTGGTGTTGGTTTTTTCATATTTTTCCTTTTTTCTCTACACAATACTCTTTAATCTTGAGCTAAATTTTAGTGCATCCTCATGACATACATCTACGCATCTTCCACAAAGAGTACAATCTGCACCTGTGATATAGGCTGTTTTTATCCCTTTTTCATCTATCTGTTTTTTGTATTTTGCTTTGGTAATCTCTAGTACTTGTGGTTCAAAACAGACATCATGACATACCATACAACTATCACAGTTATCATTCCACTCTATACGCATAGCAGAGATTTTTCCTATCATTCCATAAGTTGTTCCAATAGGACAGATATAGCTACACCATGCACGACGAGAAAAGAAAACTTCTATTGCAAAAATCACTAATACCCAAACTAAAGCCAAACTCCAACCATAAGCGATAAATCGACTCATAATCCCAACTACACTAAAAGTTTCAAAAACCAAATATCCACTAAATGCAGACATTGCTAAAAATCCTGCCCAAAAGATATATTTAACTCTATGGTCAAATTTTCTATTTTTTATAATCTTTTTGGCTACTAAAGTATTATGCCACTTTTCACCTATCTCACTAAGTATTCCATAAGGACATACCCATGCACAATAACTTCTTCCACCTATTATTAGATAAAAAGCTATAATAGTGGTTACGCCAATAATAATATTGATATGAAGATGATGTTGAGTTAAAAATAGCTCTAGCGTTGTGAATACATCTATTAAATGGAACCCTAAAAATCGTGAACCATTAAGTGTACCCTCTAACATCTGAATATCTATATGAAATGATAAAAAGAAGAGTAGATGAATAATCAATACAAGTATCCATCTTTTTGCTCTATAACTTAACTTTTTTTTACCATCTCTTGTTGTACTAATAAAGGTCGAGAGAAATGACGATTTTTTAATCGTTTCTCTATTATGATACTTATCCATAACTCTGCTCTACTTGTTTTCTTGTTGAGCTTTGGCTCGTGCTGGAAACTCTCCAATCTCTTTGGCAAATGATTTTAAATCATCATCACTCATAGGGATTAATAAACCTTTCATTACCACATTCTCTTTTCGACCTAATTTAAAATCAGATATTTTTTTATAAATCTCTTCTTCACTCTGTCCAAATAGTTTAGGTCCCATCATTTTTTTACCATTTTGAAAACCACTACCATTAACACCATGACAAGATGAACATTTTCTCTTATAAGCATCACTCACCTTAAATGCTCCAAGGTTTCCTGCTTTTTCTCTTAGTGCATTGAGTTCATCTTGCTCTTTTTGGTCATTGCTTTTATCTACAGGTTGAGCTGTTTTTACATTAGCTGTTCTTCCACCTATATTAGCAATAACTTTACCATGTTCTCCACCATTATAAGCTCCACCTTTAGATGCAATCCAACCTGCTGTTGCTAGTATAATTATTGTAAATACTCCTACAACTATATTTTTCATTTCTTCTCCCTCATCTTTTTCAATTCTCGGTTAAATGAGTAAATCTCATCAGCCATAGCTCTAATCTCCTCATCACTCATTATTTTAATCAAATCATTCATAAGAGGATTAGACTTTTTACCACTTTTAAAATCAGCTATTTTACCATAAATATAATCAGCATCTCTACCAATTAGTGATGGTCCGATAACTCCATTGGCATAATCAGAGTGACATGCAGAACATTTAATCCTAAAATTCTTACTAAGTCTTTTAACTAGTAACTCTGCTTCTACATGCTCATAAGGACTTCGTATATGCATAAATGCTTCAACTACGGTTCTTGGTCTAATCTTCACCTCTGCATCAGGATTAGCAGGTTGAGATTTAAGGTCAAAATTACTTTTAACTCCATAATCATAGTAGTAAGATTTACTCTGATTTTTATCTATTGATTTATCAGCTACTTTTATCTCTTTGGCATTTTTGTTTTCTACTATCTCAATTTTTGGACTATTATCTGTTGTAACTATTTTCTCTTTTTCTTTAGTTTTCTCCTGCCCACAACCTATCAATAAGGAAAATAGGGTTAAACTCCATATTAATTTACTACTCATTAGCACTCCTAATTTTTGTTCTCATAGAATGACTTATAAGTCACTCTAGGCTTAATTACAATAGATGGTGTATTGGTAGGACAAACCTCTTCACATGCACCACAACCTATACACCCATCATAAATTTCTGGTCTCTTTCCACCTTTGCTATCAGGCACCATTGAAATAGCACTCATAGGGTTTGGAATAGGACACATATCAGCACATAGAGTACACTCTTTGCCCTCATATCCATCAAATTTATCTAACAATTTAAGCTCTAGTTCATTTATATTTGTAACATTAGAGACAAACTGTTTCATTTTATCATTATACCTTTTTGGAACAGGGGTTTTACTAACAGCCAAACATCTATCAGGAAACTCTAAAACAGCAATTCCCAAATGTGCATCTTCTATCTTAGAACACTCATGGTCTAATGCTCCACTTGGACATGCTAAAACACAAGGCACAGCCTCACAACCCCAACATCCACGCTCTAACGCATCAATATAGGGCGTTCCCTCTCCATGCCCTGTTGCCAAATCAGCTAATTTTATAGAGTGAAATGGACAAACTTGCAGACACTGTCCACATTTGATACAAAGCCCCAAAAACTCTTTTTCAGGCACAGCTCCAGGTGGTCGTAGTCTATTTTCTGCTTTGAGTGCATATGGACTAAATACCACACCACCTGCTAGAACAATCCCCAATATACCAAGGGTTGAGTATTTGATAAACTCTCGTCTATCGGTTTCGATTTTTGCCATACGGTTATCCTTTTATCCTAACTTTAGGTTTTTTGTCTTCCATTAAAAATATTGGCTCTGAAAATGGAGCCAATTTTGATAAAAAATTGAGTAGTGAAATTACAGGTGAGCCATAAAAAAATTTGACATCAGGATTATAGACCCAAAGTTGGTCTGCATATTGATAAACTTTATGAGGTGTATCTCCGATATTATCACCATCTCTATCAAATCCTGCATAGTTATCCCAGTAGTTTCCTACTATCTCATTTTCGTCTGTCTTACTACCTCTACTATCATTTACTATATCTTCTATATTACCTTGGATTACATTGTTTTTAATAATATTATTTTCGCTAAGCGAATGAAAGTGCATCGCTTCTGCATTATATAATATTTTGTTATTTTCTATCCAATCGTGAGTATCTGGTTCAAATGGTGACCTATCTATATAGAAGCCTTGCGCACAATATATAATAGTATTATCTTTAATGGTAAAATTGGTAGCATCTTTTAATCCAATTCCCATACCAGTAGCTCCAATTGAACTCTGTATCACATTACCTGTAGCAATAGTATCTTGTGAATACATAAAAAATATTCCTACAGAGTTATGTTTATAGATATTGTTTTTGACAATATTTTTACCTGCATACATAAAATGTAGAGAGTAACGATTATACTCACCATAATTACCCTCAATCAAATTTCCATGTGAATACCACACTACCATATCTCTTGATTTGATAAGCCTATTGTTTCTGATAATATTATCATTGCTATACCAAAGTCTAAGTCCATCACCTCTAAGTCCCAACTCTATATCTTTGGAAGTGATATTATTATCACTGACTATAGAGTTTTTGACCATCTGCAAATCTATACCAAATAGAGTATCTTTGATATTGCATTGAGTTATTTCACACTGAGTTGCATCAGATAGTTTAATAGCAGCATCTAAATTTTCATGTCTATCTCCACTACCTATTATAGTTAGATTTTTAAGAGTTACAAAAGAACTTTTAATAGTAATGACAGTTCCATTCTCTTCTGCATCTATTACTACACCACTCTCTTTACCTATAATAGATAATGGTTTATTAATAATAATGCTACCCTTGTAAACACCTTTAGGAAGCTTTAGAATTGAGCCTTTTGGGGCCTTGTCTATAGCCTCTTGCAGTGCGTTTGCATTTGCAAAAATAAACAGTGATAAGAGAATAATAGATAATCTCATAAACTCTACGACTCTTTCAATGCTTTATTTCTAGCCAAAATAGCTAATAGACTAAATATTGCTATAGCAAGAAGGAGATAAAACCCCATAGTAGGATAGGAATGAGTAGTAAACTGTGCTATCTTACCATCACCAAATACTGTTGGCATAAATGGCTTAATCTTAAATGCACCCCAATCATGTAGATTGTGTCCAAACCAATATAACCAATAGGCATAATCAGCCAAAAAGAGCAGAGGTAAAATCACAGGAATTAACATAAGATAGTTTAAAATCTTATTATTATAAGCAATAAATAAAATCATAACCAAAACTAGGAATAGTAGAGCATAAGGTCCAATAGCTCTTTCAAAATGTCCACCAACCCACATTGGGTCCATTCCTACATAATGGTTAATAGTATTCATCTCATGAACCTCTCCACTATATCCATCAAAATGGAAATATACAGGAATTCCTTCTGGAAAAGCCTCTTTTGGATAGTTGGGTGCTTCTAGTGAAACAGCCCATATAGGAGTAGAAGCTACTCCTATCTCTGAAGCAGTATCAATCATCTTTTGTAAATCATTGTGTGCCTCTTTTGGTGTGGTAACACTCTTATAACGACCTTCATTATAGATATTCCAAACCTTTTTGGTTAATGGTGAAATTTCATTGACTTTTCCTGCCTCTATCTTATTGAGTGTACCATGAAATACAACAATAGGAATAACAAAAGCAACTATCAGAATAACTAAAGCGATAGTCGCAAATATCTTTGACTTCATAAAACTTGGGTGCATATCTTCTCCTCTTATATGTTAAAAAAACTTATAATTTTTATAACTTAAAATTATAGAAATTATAAAGATAAGTTATTATAGTATAAATTATTTTTTTGGAATATGATTTATATCAAGTTTTTGAGATTTATATTATTGTTCTGATATCCATAATCTATAATTATAATTTCTTATTCTAAAAATTTTTTTTGATAAAGTTGACATACATCAATAATTTTTTCTAAGCAAATTGACATAATACAATATGCTTTTAGCAAAATAGATATTCAAAAGGATTCCTACTATGGAAATATTAATTACGAGACCAGAGATTGCTCTTGATATGTTTCTACCAATCTTTATCGTCTCAACACTTGTTTTGGTCTTTGGGGTAGGTTATGCAGCCATTATTACCCTCTCAAAAATGGGGTATTTTTCTAAAAAGTGGATGAGTGTTGGATATCTATTTTGGGCATTACAAACTTACTGTTTATATGACCTTTCTGTCATGATTCAAAGTGAACTATTTACCTCTAAAGTATTGATGGTAACGATGATAGCTTATCTATTTATCCCTCATCTCTATTTTAAGCTTATAGAAGACTCTGAAAAACGATACGAAGAGATACATAAAACAGATACAAAAATTTAAGGAGGAGATATGGCAAACAAAAATCTATCCGTATGGACAAGTATTCCATTTTGGCGTAGGTCAGCTGCATGGGTAACTGGATTTGCAACTATATTGCTTATTTGGCTAACTTTCGACACATTGGGACAAATTAGTATGGGTACAGATGCAGATTTAAAGAGTGGGGTAACCAAAAGAGTTCCAGCCCCAACAGTAATCAATTATCATATTGATTATCAAATGAGTACAAAAAGAGGACATGAGGTACCAGTAATTGGTAAAAAAGAGCCATTTTTTGGTAAAGAGTGGAGTGATAAAGAGGCAAAAGATCTATTACATCTTGGTAAACTTACTTCACAAGCTAAAAACTGTATGAATTGTCATACATTATTAGGTAATGGTGCATATTATGCTCCAGATTTAACAAAAGCATGGTTAGACCCAGCTTGGCAAAAAGGTGGTCCTTTACAAGGAATGACAGGTAAAAATACAACTGAAGAGGCGATGGCAGAGTTCTTACAACATCCATCTAAATATCCTACACATGCTAGAATGATGCCAAATCTTGATATTACAGCAAAAGAGGCAAAAGGATTAGTTGCATTTCTTAAACATATGAGTAGTATTGATACAAATGGTTTCCCTAGAAACTTCTCTAAAACAGTAGAACAATTCAAAGCAGGAGGCACTAATGCTTACTAGTATTAAAACAAATAGTTTAACTAATAAGGGTCAAGAATTAGGAATGATGTACTTTAGAGTAGCTATTATCCTATTTGGTGCTCAACTACTTATGGGACTTATTGCTGCAATTCAGTTTTTATTTCCTAGCTTTTTATTCGAGCTTTTTGATTTTTCTGTAGCTAGAATGGTACATATTAATGCACTTGTTGTATGGATGCTTTATGCTATGATTGGTGCAACTTATCTTATGCTTACAGATGAAACAGAACAAGAGGTCGTAGGTATTGGTCTTGGTAAATTAGCATTTTGGGTACTAACTGCTGCTGTTACTGTTGTTGTTCTTGTTTATATCTTTATTCAAATTGGTGCTGGTACAGAAACTACTATCTGGTTTATTAATGAAGGTAGAGAGTATCTTGAAGCTCCAAGATGGGCTGATATAGGAATTGTTGTTGTTGTTCTTATCTTTTATTGGAATGTATTTGCTACATATATGAAAGGTAGAAGAACAGGAATTATGACTGTTATGATTGCTAACCTAATGGCTCTTGCTGGTCTATATCTTGCTGGTATGTTCTTTACAGATAATATCTCTATGGATCAATTCTGGTGGTGGTGGGTTATACACCTTTGGGTTGAAGCTACTTGGGAAGTGTTTGTTGGAACTCTAGCAGCTTATGCACTTATCAAACTTATTGGAGCAAAACGAGAAATCGTTGAAATGTGGTTATGGATTGAAGTTCTTATGCTATTTGGTTCAGGGATTTTAGGTCTAGGTCACCACTACTTCTGGATTGGTACACCTGAATATTGGTGGGAAATTGGTGCATTATTCTCTGCATTAGAGCCTGTTCCATTGATTGCTATGTTTGTTCATGTATTATATGATTGGGGTAAAGAGCAAGGTATTAATGGAGACAAACCTGCTATTACTAATGGTCCGGCTATGGCATGGATTGTAACTAATGCATTTGGTAACTTCTTGGGTGCTGGTATTTGGGGCTTCTTCCATACTCTACCACAAGTAAATATCTATACACATGGAACACAGTTTACAGCGGCTCACGGTCACTTATCATTCTTTGGAGCATATGCAACTATCCTTATTGGTATGATGTATTTTGGTATTCAAAAATCTTATGGTGTAGAGAGAATGAAAATGACTTTCAAATCTAAAATGGGACTTTTCCTTACTACATTTGGTGTATTAGGAATGACAATAGCTTTAACTATTGCAGGTTATGAGCAGGTTCTTGTAGAAAGAGCAGAACTTGGAGCTGGTTGGAGTGCATTCTTTACAGCACAAAATTTACCTTGGTATGTTCAAGCTCAAGGTTGGAGAACTGTTATGGGTCTTGTTACCTTTATAGGATTTATCTATCTAGTATGGGATTTAGTTACTATTGGTAATAATGCTCAGGAGGCAGAGGCATAATATATGCCTCTACTTAATCTAATTAAAGGAGACTAAATGATTGAACCGTTTACAGATGTAGTTCCAAGTTTTTTTGGAATGTTAAATCAGGGTCCATTGACATTGACTATATTTTTACATACAGTAATTATATTACCAATGTTTTGGATTTATAAACAAGAGAAAGCTAAGCTAAATAAATAGTTTTAGATAGGTATGAGGGCTGTATAGTAGCCCTCAAATTTCAGAAGTTGTCTGAATTTCAGACAGAGAATTCTATCTAAATAGACTTTTGAAAATATTAAAAGTTTATTTAAACTCAATTTAAAAGGAGAGAATATGAAGAGGATTTTAAGTATTGCAGCAGCGACAGCATTAACAGCAAGTTTTGCATTGGCAGGTACATCTAGTATGGATTTTGCTAAAAAATTTGAAAAAGAGTGTCAAGGGTGTCACGGTCCTATTCACCAAGGTGGTGTTGGGTCTGACCTTCGACCAAAAGCTCTTAAAAAGAAAAATAGAGAGATGTTAGCTGAGACTATTATGAATGGTCGAGAAAATACAGCTATGCCAGCATGGAATACAAGTTTTTCAAAAGATGATGCCACAGGTATGGTTGATTGGCTAATGGATTGGAAAAATACAGTTGAGCTTACACTTAGTTTTGATGAAGTTCATAAATCATGGACAAAACTAGCTGATAGAGATGCATTAGCTAAAAAATATCCAAAAGCTGCTGATGTAAAAGATGTAAAAGATATTACATTTGCAACAGAAAGAGATGCTTCTTTGGTTGACTTTATTGATTCAACAACAGGAAAAGTTCTTAGCCGACACAAAGCTGGATTTGCTGTTCATGTTACTGTAACAAATAAACATGACCCAAGATATGCTTATTCTATCTCTCGTTCAGGTAAGCTTACAATGTTTGATATAGCAGCTCCTGGTCAACCTGCTCTTGCTAGTGTTCAAGTAGGTCAAGAGTCAAGAGGACTAGCAGTTTCTCCAGATGGTAAATATATCTTAGCTGGAAACTATAATCCAGGTGGTGCAGTTTTATGTGATGCAAAAACACTTGAACCACTAAAAGTTTATGATACAAGCCGTGTAATTGACCCAGATGGACAAATTGGACCTAGTCGTGTAGCTGGTATTGCTGATACTCCATATGGACCGTATTTTGCAATGGCTCTTAAAGATGCAGGACATGTTTATATTATAGATTACTCTAAACCTAATTTCCCAATTGTTGGAGATATTCCAAATATTGGTAAAATTTTACATGATTGTTTCCTAAATGAAAACAAAGGTAAAGATTTTGGACGATACTTTATGATAGCTTCTCAAGGAAGTGACTTAATGGGTATAGTTGATTTCAAAACTAAAAAACTAGCAGCAAAAGTTCATACTGGTAAAAAATCCAAGCCACACCCAGGTCAGGGTTCATCTTGGTTCAATAAAAAACTAGGTAAACAACTTAATGCTACTAACTCTATGAACTTTGGTTCAGTTGTTATTTGGGAATCTCCAAGTTGGAAAATTGTCAAAAAAGTTAAAACAGCAGGTGGTGGTTTATTTGTAGGAACTGGTGAAGATACACCTTGGATTTGGTCTGACTGTGTTCTTGGTAAACCTGCTAAATATAATGAAGTTCACTTGATTAACAAAGAGACTTTAAAGACTGATAGAATTATCAAAGTTGGTAAGAAAAAAGGTCAACTAATAGATGCTAAAACAGGTAAAGTACTTCAAGAGTGGGATGCAACACAACATGCAAAAGTACCTGTAGTTGAAAAAGCATTTGGAAAAGAGAAAATCTTGCCAATGCCTACTAAATTAGGTGCTGCTGTTAAAAAACCTGTTCAACCAAGATTACTTCATGCTGAACCTGCAAACCATGGTAAATGGACTATGATTTCAGAGTGGACAACTGGTAGAATTGGTATCTATGAGTCAGAAACTGGTAAGTTTGTTAAATATATTGAAAATTTAACAACACCTACATTTACATACTCTGTTGAACATAGACAACATGTTCCAGGTGCGTAATTAACTCTTTGTGTGGGTATTTTTACCCACACACCTTTTCTTGTGTATAATTTTTAGTGAAACTTATTCTGTTGTGATGAATTGCCTCCTCTTGCAGAGTAGGTTTCCCTAAATTTTATAGGAGTCTGACTATGCAAAAATCTCTATTTTTTCTTTTAATTTTTATCTCTTCTCTCTATGCCAAAGATAAATATTTGGATAATCATGCCTGTAATGAGTGTCATGAAAAGATATATGAAGAGTATCAAACCTCTGCACATAGCCAAAGCTATTTCACAGATGAACTTCATAAAAAGATAGCAGATAAAGTTAGTACTAAAAAATATGAGTGTGCCATATGTCATATGCCAATGGCAAATAATCTCAAAGATTTAGTGGAAGGCATAGCTAGACCTGATAAAAGTAATAAAACCCATACAGATGGAGTTAGTTGTTTCTTCTGTCATACTATAGCTTATGTCAAAAAATCACATAAACATAATATAAATATAAAAGCAAGACAAGCCAAAAATTATAAACCTACAATTTATGGAAGATTAATAAATCCTGATGATAGTGATAAACACTCATCTAGTAAAAACCCTGTCTATGGACAAAAAGTATGTATAGGATGTCATTCACATAAACTCAATGATAATAATGTAACCATATTTCGAGCGATGAGTGATAAACAGACAAGTATTAAATGTATAGAGTGTCATATGCCTGAAATCAGTGGTGGTGCAGAAAAGATGGATAAACGCTCTCGTGGACAACATGCTAGTCATAAATTTTTGGGAATTCATGATAAAAAGTTTAGAGCTAAAGGGGTGGATATAAATATCTCTACTTCAAAAGATACTATAACTATAAAATTAACTAATAAAATGGCTCATCCATTAATTATTCAACCATCTCGTGTAAAATATTTGGAAGTTAAAGTTATAGAAGATAATAAAGAGATATGGAAAAATTATAAAAATGACCCAAAAGAGGATAAAGAGCTATTTTTTGAGTATAGATTTTATGATAAAAGTGGCAAAAGAGTAATTATACCAGCAAACTCATATAGCACAGATATGACCAATTTGAATGCTTATAAAAGTAAAAGTGTAACTTACAAAAACATACCTCTTAAAAAAGGTGATATAATCAAAGCTACTATGTTTGTTAGATTTGCAAAAAGAGATTGTCAATCAATAATAGATTTAAAAGATAATAAATTTAAGAAAGCTTTTGTGATTAAAGAAGTTTCAATTGTAGTTAGATAGAAATTAGCTATTTATAAAAACTTTTTCTCCTATCAAAAGATAGGAGGAAAATTTAATTAAAATTATTTAGCATTAGCCTCATACATTTTAACAGCTTTATTCATGTTTTTAAGTAGAGGGATATTTAACTCTTCTGCTTTTTTTAATGAAGCATCACTTACATCAGCTTTTTCTATAATAGTCTTATACTCACTCCATAGTTTAGCTACAACACCTAACTGTTTTTTGATTTCATCATTTTTACATTTATCAGTTAAATCTTTTAGAGTAGATTCAAAAAGTTCACCTGTTTTTTTTGCATTAGCTTTATTTTCATCTACATTAATCCCATTAGCAACCAAAAGTAACTCTTTAGTCATTTTTTGAGTTAACATTCTCTGTTTTCCTGCACGATTAAGTGTTTTTGCTACCTCTGGACTCAATTTAGAACCACTTGCTTTTGCAAACATTCCTACAGCTTGGTTCATATTTTTTAATAGTGGTAAATTCTCTTTTGCAATTGCTTCAAGTGTTGCTTTATCACTTTTTCCTGCTACTACTTTATCAATACTTGTTTTGAATGATTTCCAAAGTTCACTAACCTTATTTAGTTGAGTTACAATCTCTTTGTTTTCATTCTTTGGCAAATCTAAATCTTTGTCACCATTTATTAAACCAGTTAGAGTTTTATCAAATAGTTCTTCTGTCTTAGATAGAGCCTCTTTGTTTTTGTCTGCATCAATACCTTTTGTAACAAATAGAGCCTCTTTACTCATTTTTTGAGTTAACATTCTCTGTTTTCCTGCTAGGTTAATAACTGTTGCGTCATTTGCATACAATGAACTTATTGATAAACATGCTCCAATAGCGATGATTGATAATAGTTTTGTCATATTCTTCCTTTTTTTTTATTGTGGTTTAACTCACATTTAAAATATATCATAAATGATATTTTAAATAGATTTATAGTATAAACAAATATTTTATTTTGAATAAATTATACTTATAGTGTGAATATTCGTTATAACTTTAATAATCAAGGAAAGAAATGACTAAACTACTATTTGGTGTACATATGCACCAACCCGTTGATAATTTAGGAGTTGCTATAGAACAAGCAGTCAAATTATGTTATGCTCCATTTTTTGAATTAATGAGTCAATATCCCAAGTTCAAATTTGCTTTGCACTCTAGTGGGTGGATTTTGGAGCATATACAGACTCACTATCCTATCGTTTTTGAAAATATCAAAAAGTGTAATATAGAGTTTTTTACAGGTGGATATTATGAACCAATTTTAAGCTCTATTGATGAAATTTCACAGATTAATCAAATAATGAAACTTACACAATTTATAGAAAAAAATTTTTTTCAAACTCCTAAAGGTTTATGGTTAACAGAAAGAGTTTGGAGTGATGGAATTATATCTGCACTTAAATCATGTGGAGTAGAGTATGTAATTGTAGATGATGAGCATATATATAAGGTACATCAAAATGAAATAGAAGGATATTGGACTAGCGAAAATGGAGGAGAAAAGGTCTCTATTTTCCCTATTAATAAGGAGTTACGATATAAGATACCATTTGCAGAAAGTAGTGACTCTATAGATGAAGTCAAGAGATACTCTACAGCTATTATTTTTGATGATTTAGAGAAGTTTGGATTATGGCCAAAGACTAATGAGTGGGTTTATGGTCAAAATTGGTTACACAATTTTGTACAACAAGCAATAGATGAAGTAGAGACTATCCATTTCAATGATTATCACCAAAAAAATAGTTCTATTGGGCTTATATATCTATTAGAGAGTTCTTATGTAGAGATGAATGAGTGGGCTGGTGGGAAATGGAAAAATTTTTTTACTAAATATAGTGAGTCAAATCGTATTCATAAACGAATGTTGGAGTTTCGAAAGTTACAAAATGAGTCTCTTTTTAAAGCTCAAACCAATGATGTACTTTGGCATGGAGCTTTTGGTGGGATATATTTACCCAATTTACGAGATAATGCTTATAAATATATAATTGAGTGTGAAGATTTCTCTTCAGATGAGATTGAAATTAAAATAGATATAGAAGATATAGAGATATTAGGCTACCCTCAACTTAAAGCTAAAACCAAAGAGCTTATTATTCGATTTTCAGCTAAGGGTGGTACTCTCATTGAATTTGATGATAGAGAGAAGAGATTTAATTTTCAAAATACCCTAACACGAAGAGTAGAGGGTTATCATAAAGAGATATTAAACCCTATAATAGACAGTAACAATAGTAAGATAGAGACTATTCATAATATACAATATGATATTTCCAATCAGGTTAAGGATGATTTAGTTTTTGATGATTATGAGAGAGTTTCATTTATAGATTTAATCAAAGATAGAGATGAAATTTTAAAAAACTTTTCTAATGAAATATTTAATATAAATCACAGCTGTTTTAGCACAAATGAATTGATAAAAGATTATAATATTTTAGATAACGGTTTTAGATTTCAAAATAGTCTAATTTTTGCTGGAACATATAGTTATGTATTGGAAATTAACTTACATTTTGCACATTATGATGATTTGAAACTCAATAATGAGATTGTTCAAAATCAAAATAAATTGCGAGATAATATGTTTATATTAGAAGATGTTTATACAAACCGAAAGATTATAATAGAGTTTGAACAAGAGATGAAATTAAATTATAAACTTATTAAAACAGTTTCACAAAGTGAAAAAGGATTTGATACTATTATCCAAGGTATAAATCTAAGTTTTGAGATACTATTTACCGATAAATTAGAACTAAAAGGAAAGTTTTTATGTCTGAAATAAGATACTCTAAGTTTGATAATCAATATGTAATTATAGCTCCAGAGAGGTTTCATAAACCTCTCAATAAAGATTGTAGTTATAGCAAAGAAGATATAATCTGTTGTCCTTTTTGTGCAGGGCGAGAGGAGAAAACAACCAAAGAGATTTTTTCAATAAAAGAGAATGGTAGATGGTTAACTAGAGTTGTACCTAACCTATATACAGCATTAAATTTAGAAACAAAATTTGAATCGAAACGAGAAAGATTTTTTGAAAGTTTTGGTGGATTTGGGATGCATGAGGTTATTGTAGATACACCCAAACATATTAGTATTTTTGAATTTAGTGAAAAAAAATATTTTTATCTATTGAAAACTATAAGAGCTAGAGTTGAGGATTTGAAAAAAGATAGTCGGATTAAATATCTCTCTATTTTTAAAAATCATGGTTTAAATGCAGGAGCTACTCAGTCTCATCCTCATTCACAAATTATTGGTATGCCTATACTTCCTATTGCCAAAAAAGAGCTACTTCAACGAGAGTTTGATTACTATAGAACACATGGGAGAAAACTTCTAATGGATATGATAGAAGAGGAGATAGAGGATAATAAGAGAGTATTATTTAAAAATAGAAACTTTGTCTCATTTATGCCATATGCCTCTTTATTTCCTTTTGAAGTGATGATTAGCACATTAGATAACTCTTTTTCATTTACTAATTTTAATGATATACGATTAGGAGAGTTGGCTTCTATAACACATAAAACTATGGAATTACTTTACAAAGAGATAGGTGAATTCGATTTCAATATTGAGTTTTTCGAACCACCTATTAATAAAAATTTTGATACAGAGGATTTTTTCGATAGTATCGAAAATTTTCATCTATTTTATATTCGTATTCGACCAAGGATTTTCAATTTAGCAGGATTTGAGGTAATGAACGAAATGTATATCAATCCTGCTGAACCTGAATTTATCAAAAGTGTTTTAGATGAATATAAATTACTCAATTAGATTATATAAATCTTGAATTTCTCTACTCCAAATACTATTATCAATAGTCTCTAAAATCAAAGGGATATTATCCATTCTATTATCATTCATTATAAATCTAAAAGTATCCCATCCAAGTTCACCTTGACCTAAAGAGTGATGTCTATCTACACGACTACCTAATTTGGGTTTGGAATCATTAATATGCATACCTGATAGATATTCAAAGCCAACTATTCTATCAAACTCATCCATAGTTGTAGTATAAGTTTCTCTTGTCCTTAAATCATATCCTGCTGTAAAAGTATGACATGTATCCAAACATACACCAACACGGCTTTTATCCTTTACTTTATTAATAAGATGTGCTAAATGTTCAAATTTATATCCTAAATTGGTTCCTTGTCCTGCTGTATTTTCTATAACTAATTTTACTTTTAACTCTTTGGTAGCTTCTATAGCAATATTCATAGACTCTGCTATTAAATCCAAACACTCTAGTTCTGCTTTTATGATTTTATCAGCATACTTAGGCTCTTTTTTCCCTACTTTAACTAAATGGCTACCTGGGTGAAAATTGAGTAGTTCTAAACCCAATTGGTCACATCGTCTCAGTTCATCTATAAATGCTTCTCGTGATTTTTCAAGCTTTGGGATTTCAGGATTTCCTAGATTAATAAGATAACTATCATGAGGTAGTATATGTTTAGGCAATATCCCTGATTTTTTCAGATTTGCTTTGAAACTCTCTATCATTTTATCTTCAAGTGGTTTGGCTACCCACTGTCTTTGATTTTTAGTAAACATTGCAAATGCTTTTGCACCTATTTTCATGGCATTTAGTGGGGCATTATCAACCCCACCACTTATGCTTACATGAGCACCTATAAATTTCATATATTTTATTCCTCGTTTTTTAGCCATTGTAGCATATTAACTCTTTTACTCTTTGTAGGTTTTTGAGAATTATATTTATCTTCTTAACTAAAATATTTTGATAAAATTATCTCTTTAAAGGATAATTGTGAAAATAGCATTTATAGGTGATATAGTAGGACGACCAGGTCGAGAGATAATAGCAAAATATCTCCAAAATATTAAAGATAGATACAGTATAGATTTAGTTATAGCAAATTATGAAAATGCTTCTCATGGTTTTGGGCTTACTAAAAAAAATGCTAATGAGCTTTTGGGTTATGGAATTGATATTATGACAGGTGGTAATCACTCTTGGGATAAAAAAGAGATATTTGATATGTTTGATAGTTATCCTCTGCTTAGACCAATAAATTATCCTGATAAAAGTCCTGGTAGAGGTTGGATTGAGTTAGAAATTTGTAGCCACAGAGTAGTTGTAATTAATGTAATGGGAAATTATACTATGCCTATGTGTGATAATCCTTTTATTAAAATGGATGAGGTGGTAAGTCGCCTCAAAGAGGATGGTGTAAAGCATATTATTGTTGATATACATGCTGAAGCTACTAGTGAGAAACTAGCAATGTTACATATATTAAAAAGTAGAGTTTCTGCTCTACTTGGAACACATACACATGTAGGAACTGATGATTTGATTATTGCTGATGGATGTTGTTTTGTTACTGATGTGGGTTTAACAGGGTGTCGTGACCAAGTAATAGGTATGGACAAAAAAATACCTATTCAGAGATTTATGAGTGGTATTAGTAAACATTTTGATATTCCTAAAAGGTGTCAAACTATATTACAGATAATAGTTTTTGAACTTGATAATAACGGTAGAGCTATTAATGCTGAAAAATTAAAGATTTATGATAATGGTAAGATTGTTCAAACGATTGCCATAATAGAAAACTATAATAGATAGTTTAACACAACTTGGCTATAATTCGACATATAAAAATAGGTATAACCTAATCTAAAGGATGGGATTTGCAAGGTAAAGTTTGGAAATTTGGTGATAATATAGATACAGATTTGATTATCGCAGCGAGATATTTAAATACTAGTGAGCCAAGTGAATTGGCAAAGCATGTTATGGAAGATGCAGACCCAGCATTTGTTAGTAAAATGAGTGAAGGTGATATTATTGTAGCAGGTGAAAATTTTGGTTGTGGGAGTAGTCGTGAACATGCTCCTATTGCACTAAAATCAGCAGGTATTTCAGCAATTATTGCTCCAACATTTGCACGAATTTTCTATAGAAATGCTTTTAATATGGGACTTCCTATATTTGAATTGCCAGAAGCTAATGAGATAAATGAAGGTGATAGAGTCAAAATTGATATGGCAAAAGGTGAAGTGATAAATATCACACAAGCCAAAATATATAAATTTACTCCAATTCCTGAATTTATGCAGAAGTTGGTTGACGCAGGTGGACTTATTTCATTTGCCAATCAAGAGATAGTAGGAAATGAGGTATAAAAATGGATAGAAATTATAAAATTGGTATAATTAAAGGTGATGGTATTGGCCCTGAAATAGTTAATGAAGCTATGAAAGTTTTGGATGCATTATCTGCTAATATGGGATTTAATATTGATTATAATGAGATGCTTTTAGGTGGTTCAGCTATTGATGAGACTGGTGTTCCTCTTCCTGATGAGACTATTCAAGGTGTAAAAAAATGTGATGCTGTACTATTTGGTGCAATTGGTGGACCAAAATGGGATAACTTAGAACGACATCTAAGACCAGAGAGTGGGCTTTTAGGACTTAGAAAAGAGATGGGAACATTTGCTAATTTGCGTCCTGCTATTGTATATGATGAGTTGGTTAATGCCTCAACACTAAAACCAAATATTGTAAAAGGTGTTGATATTATGGTTGTTCGTGAGCTAACGGGTGGTATCTATTTTGGAGAGCCTAGAGAGCTTCTTGAAGATAAGGCATATAATACTATGATTTATAGCAAAGAAGAGGTTAGACGAATAGCCAAAGTAGCTTTTGAGATAGCAATGAAGAGAGGCAAAAGAGTCTGTTCTGTAGATAAAGCAAATGTTCTTGAAGTGAGTCAATTTTGGAGAGAGACAGTTATTCAAGTAGCAAAAGATTATCCTGAAGTAGAACTCTCTCATATGTATGTAGATAATGCTGCTATGCAACTAATCAGAGAACCAAAACAGTTTGATGTTATTTTGACTGGAAATATCTTTGGAGATATACTCTCAGATGCAGCAAGTATGCTCAGTGGTTCTATTGGATTACTTCCAAGTGCTAGTACTGGTGAGGGTGTAGGATTATATGAACCAATCCACGGTTCAGCTCCAGATATAGCAGGTCAAGGTATAGCAAATCCTTTAGCCACAATATCAAGTGTAGCTATGATGTTAAAATACGCTCTAAATGAAGAAGAGGCATCAATTAAAATTGATAATGCTATCAAAAAAGCATTGGCAAATGGATATAGAACAGGTGATTTAGCTATATATGATGCTAAAGAGATATGTTCATGTTCTGAAATGGGTGATATTATTGCTAATTATGTTTCTAAATCATAAATCTAAAAAGGAGATGTTTTATACATCTTCTTTAATAGGTTTATCTACAGCTTTTGCTATGATTTCAATATAACACTCACTCCAATTATTACTATTAGCAATATCAAGTGATTTAATCACTTCATCAAATGTAGATACTTTTGCATTTTGACTATTTTGTCCAAATTTGCAATCAAAATCCCAATACATAGTTGCACTATTAGGCAATTTTTTTTTCTTTTCTCGTTTAATATATTTTCGTAATTCATGTTTAATAGCTTCTACTGCTCTATCTCTATTGCGTTTTTCTTGCTCTATATAAAATATTTTTTTCACTTTTTTCCTTGATTGGATTAATTTTTTGGTATTATATCTAAAAGTATAAAAGGTTAATATTAATGAAAATTACACTTAGTCTAAGTGGTGGAGGTTTGCGTGGTGCTGCTCATGTGGGTGTTATCAAATTTTTAGAAGAGCAAGGAGTAGAGGTAACAGCCGTTGCAGGAAGTAGTGCAGGAGCTATAGTTGGTCTATTTTTAGCAGCAGGACATAGTAGTGATGAGATGTATCAATTTCTAAAAGATTTAGAGAAACGAGACCTATTCACATTGAGTAGGTTAACTGGTATATTTACTCTTAATCGTTTAGAAGAAAAACTAAAAGATTTTATCCCAATTTCTGACTATAGTGAATTGAACATTCCTTGTTATACATGTATTACAGATATTAATGATGGAGATTATCATTATATAAATACTGGTGACCCTATTCCTTATACTATTGCTTCCTCAACTATTACACCACTCTTTGAAGCCAAAAAAATAGATGATAAACTCTATATAGATGGTGGCTTTTCTGATAATTTACCTGTAAAACCATTAAAAAAATATAGTGAAAAAAATCTAGCAATAAATATCAATCCACTTCGTGGTGAAGATTTGGATAGTTTCAAAGATTTGCTTATCCGTACTATACTTATTATGATTCGTTCAAACTCAATGGGTGCAAAAAAACTATCAAATGCCTATTTAGAGATAAAAGGGGTAGCAAATATGCATCTATTTAATTTTTCTGAGATAGATAGTGCTTATGAGTCAGGATATAATGAGATTAAAGAAAATTGGGATAAATTATATAAAAAGTTAAAATAAATAGTAGTGGCGCGGTGGACGAGACTCGAACTCGCGACCCCCTGCGTGACAGGCAGGTATTCTAACCAACTGAACTACCACCGCACCTATAATAAAAATGGTGGTCGATACAAGACTCGAACTTGTGACATCTACCTTGTAAGGGTAGCGCTCTACCAACTGAGCTAATCGACCTGATATACTGTTTCATTTAGGAATAAAATGGTTGGCGACCCCTAAAGGATTTGAACCTTTGTTTTTGCGATGAAAACGCAATATCCTTGGCCACTAGATGAAAGGGTCATCTTGACCATTAACAATAATATTAAAAATGGTGGTCGATACAAGACTCGAACTTGTGACATCTACCTTGTAAGGGTAGCGCTCTACCAACTGAGCTAATCGACCAAAATTATAAATGGTGACCCTTCATGGATTCGAACCATGGGCCCACTCCTTAAAAGGGAGTTGCTCTACCAACTGAGCTAAAAGGTCATAATAAATATATTACAAAAAAAAATGGCGCGGTGGACGAGACTCGAACTCGCGACCCCCTGCGTGACAGGCAGGTATTCTAACCAACTGAACTACCACCGCACCTATTATAATGGTGACCCTTCATGGATTCGAACCATGGGCCCACTCCTTAAAAGGGAGTTGCTCTACCAACTGAGCTAAAAGGTCATATCATTTCACTTCGTTTGTGATAAGTGGATGGAATTATAGCCTATGAATGATTATATGTCAAGAGTTTTTTTAAGATTGTAAACTTTTTTGTAAAATTTCTATAGACTTACTTGTTGCTTGATTTTGAATATCTTCTCTATTACCTTTGAATATGTAGCTATTGATTATAATTTCTTTGGGTGTTTTAATACCAATATAGACAGTACCTACAGGTTTTTCTATAGTTCCTCCAGATGGTCCTGCTATTCCACTAACAGCTATAGCATAGTTTGCATTTGCCATTTTACAAATTCCTTCTAACATCTCTTTGACACACTCACTACTTACTGCACCATGATTTATTAATGTCTCCTCTTTGACTCCTAACCATTGTGATTTAATCTCATTTGAGTATGTGACAGCTGAACCATTTAGAACGGATGATGCTCCTGATATAGAAGTAAACTCTGAAGCAATTCGTCCACCTGTGCAACTTTCGGCAAATGTTATAGATTGGTTTTTCTCTTTTAAAATCTCTATTATATTAATAGTGTTCTGTTTTGTTTGATTATTTTTCATATGATAATTATACCCAAAACAACTTTTGGATATAATCACGCCAATTAGAAAAATATCGTTTGTGGGTTAGAAAACCCACGCTACAAAGGCAAAAATATAATGGATTACAAAGATACACTATTACTTCCAAAAACCAAATTTCCAATGCGTGGAAATCTACCTCAAAATGAACCAAAACGATACCAAAAATGGTATGATAATGATATGTATGGTCAGATGAAAACTAAAAGAGAGGGTGCGGAGATGTTTACTCTACATGATGGACCTCCTTATGCCAATGGTGATATTCATATAGGTCATGCTTTAAACAAAATACTCAAAGATATTATTTTGAAATATAACTACTTTCAAGGAAGAGCTGTACGAATGACTCCAGGTTGGGATTGTCATGGTTTGCCTATTGAACAAAAAGTAGAAGACAAAATGGGAACAGCCAAAAAAGAGACTCTATCTATCTCTAAATTTAGAGAGATTTGTAGGATTACAGCTAAAAAGGCAGTTGAGGGACAGAAAAAAGGGTTTAAATCATTAGGTATTATGGCTGATTGGGATAATCCTTATATCACTATGGATTATAAATTTGAAGCAAATATATATAGAACTCTTTGTGAAGTAGCAAAAAAAGGTTTATTGGTAGAGAGACATAAACCTATCTTTTGGTCATGGGCTGCTAGAACAGCTCTAGCTGATGCAGAGGTAGAGTATGAAGATAAAGAGGATTACTCTATCTATGTTCATTTTGAGCTTAGTGATAGTGCTAAAGAGAAGCTAGATATTAGAGGTAAGGCAGGATTGGTTATATGGACTACAACCCCTTGGACACTTCCTGCTAATACAGGTATATCTCTCAATCCTGAAGAGATGTATCTATTGACAGATGATGGTCATATAGTCGCAGAAGCACGATATGATGCAATGATAAAAGAGGGTGTAGTAAGTGGTCATTCTAACCGTAAAATCGCATCAATAGAGCTTGAAAATATGTTAACTATCAATCCACTAAATGGGCGAACCTCCACTATAGTATTGGGTGAGCATGTATTGATGGATGGAGGAACAGGTTGTGTTCATACAGCACCAGGTCATGGTGAAGATGATTATAAAGTAGGACTAAAATATAATCTTGAAGTGGTAATGCCCGTAGATGAGAGAGGATGTTTTGATGAGTCTGTAGTAGGACTTAATCTACTTCCTAATCCAGAACAGTTTGTAGGGATGCATATTTTTAAAGCTAATGAGCCGATTTTAGAGCTTTTGGGTGATAATTTATTAAAAGTTAGCAAATTTACTCACTCATACCCACACTGTTGGAGAACCAAAAAACCACTTATCTATAGAGCTACTAATCAATGGTTTATATCTGTAGATGATAAAGCAAACGGTTCAGATGAGAGTCTAAGAGAGAGTGCATTAAGTTCTCTGCAAGAGGTTAAATTTTATCCAAAAAGTTCAGAAAATAGACTAAAACCAATGGTAGAAGGACGACCTGATTGGTGTATTTCTCGTCAAAGAAGTTGGGGTGTACCTATTGCATTTTTTAGAGTCAAAGCAACAAAAAAAGTAATCTTTGATGAGAAAGTACTCGATTTTATAGCTAATATCTTTGAAGAAAAAGGTACAGATGTTTGGTATGATATGGAAATAGCAGAGCTTCTTCACCCAGAGTGTGAGTACAAAGCAGATGAACTAGAAAAAGTTGATCATATTTTGGATGTATGGTTTGATAGTGGTTCAACATGGAATGCTGTATTAGAGAGTGGAAATTATGATGCAGGAGAGTATCCAAGTTCATTATATATAGAGGGGAGTGACCAACATAGAGGCTGGTTTCAAACTTCACTACTACTAAGTTCAGCTATTCATCAAAAATCACCATACAAAACTTTAATCACCCATGGATTTACAGTTGATGCAAAAGGTGAAAAGATGAGTAAATCCAAAGGTAATGTAATAGCACCTGATAAAGTGATTAAGCAATATGGTTCAGAGATATTGAGACTATGGGTAGCATTAAGTGATTATCAGCATGACTTAAAAATATCTGATGGTATTTTGAAACAGACAGCAGAGCAATATAGAAAACTACGAAATACATTTAGATTTCTAATGGCAAATATAGATGGCTTGGAAAAAATAGTAGAACCAAATGAGTATGGTGAACTAGATAGATGGATACTAAATCATGCCAAAGAGGTATTTAGTTTAGTCCAAAAAAGTTTTGATGAGTATGATTTCCTAAGAGGATTTGCAACTCTAAATAACTTTGTAACCAATGAATTAAGTGGTATATATATGGATATTACCAAAGATAGACTATATTGTGATAGCAAAAATTCTATAACAAGAAGGTCAACACAATCTGCTATGTTACTTATCTCAAAAGCTATGATGGTAATGGTAGCCCCAGTATTAACATATACTATAGATGAGGTATTAGATTATGCTCCTGATATTGTTAAAGGTAATATGCAGAGTGTATTTGATTTGGTATATGAAGAACTTCCTATAGTAGGAGATAGTTTCAACGATATAAATCTAATTGAGGCTAGAGCAAAATTTTCAGAATCCATTGATAGACTTAAAAAAGAGAAGCTAATCAAGTCAACTTTGGAATTAGAGATTGCAGGAGATGTTAGTATTTTCGATATTAAAGAGATTGGGAATTTGGAAGATTGGTTTATTGTTTCTGCTATTAAACCATTATGTGAGGGTGAAGAGGTAGCTTTATTTGAAATTGATGGTTCTAAATTCACTGTTCATAAAGCCAAAAGAGCTAAATGTCCAAGATGTTGGAAGTTTACATCTGATAATGAAAACAAAGCATGTGATAGATGTGCCAAAGTTATAGCTTAATGTTTGATTTAAGCCAACCTATACCCAATGAAGTTATTATTGGGTCTATTATTTTTATTTTTATTTTAGTGGGAATGGGTCTTTTGGTTGTGGAGTATTATAAAAAGAGGTTATAGAAACATATCTTGTTTCTACTTTTTAGGTATTGATATTTTTAAAATACCATTTTTATACTCTTTCGTCATTTTATTTATATCACTATTAAAAGGTATAGGTAACTCTTCTGTTGTACTACTACTATAACTTGATTGTGTTAAGCCATTAGATGTAGTTACTTGATTATTTATATCTGTTGTTGTAACAATTTTAATTATATCTCTAACTACTGTAACTTTAACTTTTGTATTTTGACTATCTGCAATATGTTTTTCTAAATAGAAGTCGTTTTTTCTATCTTGAAAATTTTCAATAGGGGTGTTATCTATAATATGCTCGGTAGTCTGGGTTATTATGGGTTGCACTTTTTGGTTATGTTCCCTCATTCCTGCTTCCATAGATTTGTTTAACATCTCTATCTCTTTTGCACCTTCATACATATATTTGAGATTTTGACTATCAATATCTGAAGCTATAATAAGAGTAGTGCAAGTTATTATCATTGTTAATAAACAGTTTTTATTCATTTTTGCTTTTTCCTTTTTAGTTCATATTCTAGCCTAAAAAAGCTTATATAAGTTATTTTTAATTTTTATTCTTTGGGGAGTGTCAGGGTCAAAATTTTTTTTCACTCATTTTTTAAAAAAGCCCAAATTCTAAAAAAAATCAAACTCTCTATATATAAGTAATAAACATCAATTTAGTTAAACCTTATTTATTTCATTCCCCTCACTTCCTGATAAATAATCTCTAAATCAATTTAAATGTTTTTCTTTTTTTAAATTCTCTTTTTTTTCTTTTTTTTCTTTATTCTCTTTTTTTTCTTTTTCTCTTTTCAAGAGTTCAATAAAAAAACAAAATAGATGAATATCATTGCAGAGCCGAGATTTGGAGCTGAAACTGCCATTGCTGACTTAACCCAATAATGAGTTAGGATTTGATAGAGTAATAGGCAACAGAGCAAGAAATGCCCGTTCAATTGAGATACTAAAAGAGATAGTATTAGCAAGAATAGCAAATCCTGATAGTAAAAGAGGGAGTGTTTTTAA
>Ga0256914_1000543_pt1 | contig 37180 bp, 28 predicted proteins | sample HulkmetaG_FD_191571 | JGI IMG/M metagenome (GOLD analysis project Ga0256914, IMG submission 191571) | Hydrothermal chimney microbial communities from Main Endeavour vent field at the Juan de Fuca Ridge, Pacific Ocean - Hulk | ecosystem: Environmental > Aquatic > Marine > Hydrothermal vents ... | reverse complement strand
CCTTGAAACCGGATGCGTTCTCTTCCCCACGGGTTTTCCCTCTTTTCACTCCCGTTCTTCCAGCACCACGTGATCGCCCTGCGCCCCTTGTCCCCCCTTAACCGGCACTCGGCGCAGGGTATCCGCCTCGTACATGAGTACGATAACCCGCTTGGGACCGGGGGACAACTTCTCCGGCAGGGTGAGATCAAAGCGATCCTGGATCACTTCGCCCGGCAGCCAGGAGGGCATGGGCGCGGCCCCCCGCTGAGGGATATGGTCCTCCTGCGCGAGGACCTGGTTGTTCCCGTCCAGCACCTGGACAGAGATTTTGTAATCCTGGGCCGCGGGGTGCAGGGCCTGCCAGGTCAAGGTGATGGCCAGGCGCGATGCGGGTTGGATTTCCCCTTTCACATCATACCCCAACAGGAGCGCCAAGTCATCAAATTGAGGGGGAGGGTCCAATGGATGTTGGAGCGCGGGTTTTTGGAAGTGGTGCGCTCGCCCTCGGACCTCCAGGTGGCCCAGGTCGGTTTCCCCCAGGATCTGGCCGTTTCGATCCGCCAGACGCAAGTGCACGGTGTACGCTCCGTTGGGGGTGTCCGGTGCCACGCGCCAGGGAATCCGCGCCCGCACGACTTCGCCCACTGCCCAACGCTCCGTGGGATACCAGGGAATGGGGGGCATTTCGGCGAGACTGTGGGAACGGCCGGCCGAGTCCAGGAGCATGACCTGCACCTGCAAGGGGTCGCCGTCCGTCCGGGCTTGCTTTACCCAGAGGAGGGAGATGGGCACGATGGTGCCCGGCGCGGCTTCGGACACGTCCACTCGGTACTCCACCAGGGCCAGGGGCGCGTCCTCCAGCGCGACAGGTTCCACAGGTGGGAAGGTTTCCGCCTTGCGCACGCGCACGGGGATGATGGCCGGATCCGGTCCCAGGGGATGTCCTTGAGCATCCTGGGCTGACAGCGCGTTCATGCTCTCAGGGTCGTAGACGCGCAGGGTGAGGGTGTAAACTCCTGGCGGCGTGCCCAAGGGGAGTCGCAGGAGGTAGACGTTGCGCGCGGTTTCTCCATCCTCCCAATAGGGGATTGCCAGGTGTCGGTCACTCACCAGACGGCGGTCATCCTGGGCCACTACCTGGTCCAGTGGATTGCTCAACCGCGCGCTCACCTTGTACGGTCGGTCCATGTCGGCCACTTTCTGCCAGTCCACCACAGCCCACACGGGCCGGGGGAGCAGTCCCTCATCGGACGCGCGCAGGATGTCGGCGGGCACTGGAGGCGCCTGGGCCGCGGCGACGGCCACTGTCGCGACGCGTCCTCCGAACATTACCCGCTGGTCGCGCATGTCCTCAGCCACCCGGTAGTGCACATCCTGGGGCATTCGGTACCAATCCACCCGGTACCCACGGAACGCGTGTTCCCCCGCGTGGACGCCGTACTTGCGCAGGAGAAAGTCCACCACCCCGCGCGGGTCTGTGTCCGACTTGAACCACTGCACCCAGAAAACCCGTTGTTTGCCCGCGGCCAACTGGTTCAGCCGCTCGTCCACGTGGTGGATGTCCACGAAGAGGTAGTACGCGGGCGCGAGGTGATCTGGACCCGCGGGGGGCTGGTCTGGGTTCTTGCTGTACCGGGGGTAGTAGAACCCCAGGGGGTAGGGCACATCAATGAGGATAACGTCCTCAGGCCCCGCGTGCTGGACGAGCCAGCGGGCCAGGCCGGACGTGTCCTCGCGGAAATAGTGGGGGTTGAACTGGTCGGCCCGGATGCCCAGAGCGAGGAGGACGACCACGACCAGGGTGACGCTTCCCCCCAGCAGGCGGTGCCACTGCCACCATCCGGCCAGCGCGGCGCCAACCAGCAAAGCCAGGAAGGGGAGGACGAAGGAGATGTAGCGGGGCGCAAAAGTGGCCCGTTGCACCAGGACCGCGTAGTAGAGGAGGATGGGTAACACGGTGGCGAGGAGAAGAAAGGTGAGCACGGAAAGCGGGGCCGAGTCAAACGCGGGGCGATGCAGGCGTTTTCCCCAATATCCCACTGCTCCCAGGATGGTGATGATGGCCAGGACCTCCAACGTGGGAAGCACCCACGGTCCTTCCGCGGGGATGCCCAGGGTATACGCGTGCCAGAGTTGGGTCAGATAGTCGCTCAGGGTGGGTACGACCAGGTTCGGGTTCCCGTAGGGCGCGATCTGCTGGTACGCGCGCGGGGCCTGGGGGAGGAAGAGGATCACGGAAAGGAGACCGGCAAGGGTAAGGCGTGCGAGGGGGTGGGTGATGGGGGATGAGGGATGAGAGGTGGGATGTGGGCGCTGTAGAAGGCGGAGGTAGGCGTAGAGGTAGAGGGCAATGAGGACGAAGACGGTGGAGTAGTGGACCAGGACGGAGGCCGCGGTGAGGACGCCCAGGGCAATCCAGGCGTGGGGTCGGTCCTGCAGGGTCTCCCACAACGCGATGGCGGTGAGGGTGAGGAGAACAAAGGCCAGGGTGTACATGCGGGTTTCCTGGGCTTCACCGATGAGGAAGGGCGCGAGCGCGAGGTAAAGCGCGGCGAAGATCCCGGCCCGGAGTACGTTCAGTCGCCGGGCCAGCGCGTAGACCAGGGGGATGAGGAGGACGCCAAACCAGGTGGAGAAGAAGCGGGTGGCGAACGCGGTGTGGCCTGCGACGTTTGTCCACAGGTGAAGCAGGATGAAATATCCCGGCGGGTGAATGTCCAGTTCGGGCGCAAAGGGGATGGCTGTGATTGGACGTAAGGCCACGTCGATGTTTCGGGCTTCGTCCCACCAGATATCTTGCACGTCCAGCCGCCACACGCGCAGGGCGAACGCGAGGGCAATAGCCAGGAGGAGCCACAGGGTGAGGATGGGGGATTTTCTCTTCTGGCCAGGTGTGTGGATTGCTGTGTTCCTGTCCACTTTACTCACCCCCCTGTCCGATTTCCTCGCGCACCGCGTATTCGTCCTCCCGGGGAGCCATGTGCGCGATCATTTCGCCCAGCAAGCCAAAGGAGATAAACTGAACGCCAATGATCATGAGCAGGACGCCCAGTGTGAGCAGGGGACGATTGCCTATGGGGCGGTGTCCCGTGAACCAGAGCAGGGTCAGGTAGAGGTTGATGAGTGTCCCCAGGCCCAAACTCGTTAGCCCTAGGGACCCGAAAAGGTGGAGAGGGCGCCAGGTGTATTGGGTGAGGAAGAGGACGGTGATCAGGTCAAAGAAGCCTACTGCAAAGCGCCCTACCCCGAATTTGGATTTCCCGTATCGACGGGGGCGATGGTGGACTTTGATCTCGGTGACCCGGAAACCTCGCCAGTGTGCCAGCACTGCGATGTAGCGGTATAACATGCCGTAGATGCGCACTTCTCGCACGACTTCAGCCCGGTAGGCCTTAAAGCCACAGTTGAAATCGTGCAGGTGGACGCCGGTTAAGGTGCGGGTAGCCCAGTTGAATATTCGGGAGGGCACAGTTTTGGTCCACGGATCTCGGCGGGGGAATTTCCACCCGCTCACCACGTCCCACCCTTCTTCCAGCGTGGACAGGAAACGGGGAATCTCCGCGGGGTCGTCTTGCAAATCCGCGTCCAGGGTGATAACGTAGCGACCCCGTGCGGCCCGAAAGCCGGCGGTCAGGGCCGCGGCTTTGCCAAAGTTGCGGCGGAAGCGGATTCCGCGCACGTGAGGATCTTCCTGGGCCAGGTTGACAATGACCGACCACGACCCATCCGTGCTCCCATCGTCTACGAAGATGATTTCATATGTGAGTCCTAAAGGAGCCAGGGCTGTGTGGATCTCCCGGTGCAGTTGGGTCAAACTCTCCTCTTCGTTGTACACGGGAATGACCAGGGAAAGATCCATGGCTCACTCCCCCTCCTGGAGTGCGGTGTTCACCACGCGGATGGGTTTGTTCAGGGCAGCCGCGAGGAGATGTCCGTAGGACAGGGGGGACGTGACCGCGGTGCCTAACTGACGCGCTTGAGCCGCTTGCACCCACCACCCAGGATGCCATCCCGGCGCCGCAACTGTGGAATCCTCCGGGAAGGCTGTGATGTCTTGTAGCCATCCTTTCGCGTGCCGGGGGATGGGTTTTTCTCCCTCGTATGTGCGATGTCGTTTCCCTATAATCCTGTGCACGTGCTGGGGATCGCTCCACTCCCCTGTCATCATTTGCTTAACTTCCTCCAACTCGAGCAAGAAGATGTCGTCCACTTTCTGGATCCGACCGTCTTCCAGCGCCTCTTGCGCGGCCGCGTGAATCCAGCGCCGGGTGGCCGTGATCACGCGAGCCAGGTGCACTCGCATGCGCTCCCGCGCGGCTAACCAGGGTGAGGGCACACCTGTTGTGCTCCTCTGTTCCGGAGATAATGTTGGGATTTTATCCAACATGCTCGTGTCCTCTGCCCAGCGGGGGACGGCTGTTTCGAAGGGTTGAAATCCTAACCAGGGGACTTCATGGGCCAGGGTTTGAAGGGATTTTCCTTCCTGCTGGGGCAATATGGGCTGGATGGAAGGAAGGGCATGGGCTGAAGTGTACACTTCCTGGATCCACTGGGAGGGGTCGGGAGTGTGGGCGATGGCCTCTAGCAGCGCCAGGGTGGCCAGGGTGTACCCGTACAATGCTTTCCCCACGTACACGGCCACTTCTTCCATCACCTGGAGGATTTCTGCCTGTACCCATGACATGCGTTGCACTTGACGATACCACCGACCTATCTCGTGGTCTAGCCGTTCGATGTCTTCCTGGTAGGCGTCTGTGCTCCTCTTTCGGGATCGCGCGAACAGGGAGAGGAGGCCTCTTCGCGGGCGGTGGCTCTTTTCCCGGGGGAAGCCCGGCAGGGCGAGGAGGTGGGTGACGGTGTGGCCGGGCAGGTCTAGCGCCTGGATCGCCGCGGACCAGAAAGCCGGGACCACGTGAAATTGTCCCTTGTCCCACGCCCATGGAGAGGGGAGATCCGCGTTCAACCTCATGCTCAGCAGCCGTCGGGCCTGGTTCCACCCTTCTCGGAACAGGGAACCTGTGAACGGGGTGGGGTATGTGGGGAAGAAATCCGCGGCTTCACCTCGCGGGAGCCCGCTGAGATGTGTTCGGTAGTCCACGTACACGTTCATCCTACAATGTGCCTCGTTGTTTCTGTTTGGTAACCGTAACTCATGTGCATGGTATCCCACACCGCGGTGACGCGCCCATCCCGGGAGAGGAGGAGGATGCCTGCTTCGCGTCCGACGTGGGTTTCCATGAACGCCAGTGCCTGACGCGCGGCCTCTTCCACGTCCGCGTTTGCCAGTCCGGCCACGGAGCGGTAGGCCAGAAGCGCGCGAGCGATGTGTTCCCCAATTCCGGTGGTTGAGCACGCGCCCAACCTGTCATCCGCGTAGAACCCACACCCAATTAGGGGGGAATCTCCCACACGGCCCGGTATTTTGCCCATTAATCCGCCTGTGGAAGTGGCCGCGGCCATGTGGCCGTTCACGTCCAGCGCCACCGCGCCGACTGTGTCCCCGGCTTCTTGCTCTGCCAGTCGGGCCAGGACTTTTTGCAGGCGCTGGCGGCGTTCTTCAGTTATGAGCGTTTCGGGATCGACCAGGGGGATGCCCTGTTCTTGGGCGAACCTCTCTGCGCCCTCCTGGATGAGCAGGATGTGAGGGGAGGCTTCCAGGACTCGGGCGGCTAATACGATGGGGTTGGCCACCCGCTGTACACCGGCCACCGCGCCCACGTTCAAGGACGTGCCCTCCATGATCCCCGCGTCCATCTCGATGGTGCCCACACGGGTCAAACTGGATCCACGACCGGCGTTGAATTCAGGCGCGTCCTCCAGTACCCGTACTGCGGCGACTACCGCGTCCAGTGCACGGCCTCCTTGCTGCAGCACTTGCCAGCCTGCTGCTAACGCCTGCTCAATAACCTCCCCGCGGCGGGGGCGGACGTGTTCGCGTATGTTCCCTGCTCCTCCATGAACAGCAATAACCGGTCTCATGTAGATTTCCTCCGCGAACGTGTGGTTGTCAACACTCTATCCTCAATTTTGTGATACCTTCGATTTCCTCGCGCCCCAGGCTGAGCGCCTCAATATAAGGATTTTGCCCAAAAGTTCAACGTTGCGGGCTTTGCTGGCCAGGCCCCCGCGGTTGCGTCCCTCCCGCGTCGCGATTTTCACCTGCTGGTCGTCTCGATGCTTCGGTTCATTTCGGCCGCTGGAGCAGTGCGGCCATGCGTACTCGAATGATGACCAGGAGTTCATTACGTCCATGCGCTTCGGCTAACTCCGAGGCTTTTTGGTAGGCTTCCAGCGCTTCTTGCCATTTCCCCAGGGCTTCGTACGCGTTTCCCAGGTAGAAGTACGCTTCTTCACTGTTGGGGGCAATTTCTACGGCTTTCTGGGCATCTGCCAGGGCGCTCTCAACGAGCCCTACCTGGAGGTAGACCGCGGCGCGACGCGTGTAAAATGCGCCCTCATCTCCAAGCAGGCGGCGGGCGTCACGGTATTGATCTTCTGCGCGCTGGGAATCGCCCAGACGTTCGTACACTGCACCCAGAAGCAGGGGGTATTCGGGGTTGTTTGGGTCCAGCGAACGCAATTCTTCCAGGAGCGAGGCCGCCTGGTGCCAGTCCTCGTTGAGGATGGCCTCATCAACCTGAGGTTCCAGGTCGATAATGCGGCGCAAGCGGGGGTCCTTGGGCAGGCGACTCTGGATGATCCCGATTACAATGACGAGGGTCACGAGCACGCCCAGGCCTATCAGGAGGATACGACGTACCCGCTGTCGCCGTTGTTGGGCCACCCACGTGTCCAGGTACCACCACCATCGGTCCGGTGCCGGGTGGTATTTCTCCCGCAGGGGCTTGATTCCACCGGCTTGCCGCGCTTCGCGCATGAAGATGGCAGCCTTCCGTCGAAGGAGGGATTGGGCACTCTCCCAGCGCGTTTGCTCGGGTTTGACATCCACCCCCGCGGCCTGGAGATCGGTCAGCAAGTCGGCAATTCGATCCATCAACGGTGGAATGGCCAGTACTTCCTCGCCGGTTCCCCGCATGTTTGCCAGTCGGATTTCTAATTCTCTAAGCAGTTGGCGTACCTGTTCTGCGGGCGTGTCCGGTTCCTGGCCGGCACTGGCCTCCAATAGTCGGATGAGTTGTTCCCGAGCCCTTGACATGCTCTCTCAGTCCTCCTCACCACCCTCTTCTTCGACCTCGGGGACCTTCTCACCCGCTTTTTTCATTTCTCGCTGCAGTTCTACGTATACCTTACCAATGCCCTGTTTGATCTGCTGGGTGATTTTGGGCCGTCGGTATTTGGGAATGGGGAACCAGTCAATGAGTTCGGGAGCAATGGCGTTGGCCGTATCCACCTTTGAGGCGCCGGCGCGAAGGTGGGATCGGACCCGGGAGCGAATGTAGCGCAGGTATTCGGATACTTCTTCGGTGATCTCGGGACCGCCCACAGGGCCATGGCCGGGCACTACCACACGCGGGTGGAGGCGGCGAATCATGCGCAGGCCGTCGAGCCACTCCTTGCTCTTGGCCTGAGTCATAAACGGGTGTTCCCCCAGCATGACCAGATCCCCTGTGAAGACCACTTTGGCATCCGGCACCCACACGAAGGAGGTCGCGGGGGTGTGCCCTCCCACGTGAATCACACGGACTTCCCGGCCCCCTTTGAACACGGTGAATCGGTCGCCAAAGGTGATTTCCGGCAAGATGATGCGAATGTCCTGGAGTTGGGCTTGAATTTCCGGCTGGCGTTTGAACAACTGGCGTACCCGGTGTTTGAAGTTGTCCCGGTATCCGCGCATGTACCGCCAGGCTACGTGGTGGGCGATGACTGTACAGTCAAACCACTGGTTGCCCACAATGTGACCGCGGTGGTGGTCTGTGTTGATGATGTAGAGAAACGGTTTTCCTCCGCTCTTTTCCAACAGGAAATCCCGCCACAGCCAGGCTTGCTGGGGCACCAGGGGAGTATCTATCAGAACAATGCCCTCACTTGTGACGACCGCGCCCACGTTAGCGCCACGACTTCCACGCATCGCGTACACATCTGGACCCACTTCAAAGGGAACACCGATTTCGTTAGGGAATGTCATCTCTGTCTCGGTCGTCTTGTTGGGCATACGCATGTCCTCCTTGCTCTAAATGCACGTGATGGCGATTTAGGAATTGCGCAACATTTCCTCAGCCGTTTTCAACACCATTGGGACTTTGGTCGGTTCCGCGATGCCGCCTTCGGCCCAGTCCGGGCGCCCGCCTCCCCGACCACCGTGCTCTGCCAGCGCGGACCGCAGCACCTGTCCCAGGTGAACGCCCATGTTCTGACTGGCCGCGAAGACGAAGCGACCCTTGTCCGGCCCTTGCCAGCCGAGCATCACCACCACCGGTCCCTGGTCCCTGAGTGCAGCCGCGAGTTTGCGCACCCATTCCGCGTCATACGTGTTATACGCGGCCACAACGATCCGTCCCTGTTTGAACGGGACGGCCTCTTCCCACAGGCGTTGCGCTTCCACTTTAAGGAGTGCGTCTTGGACTTTACGCAGCGTGGCAGAAAGGTGTTTTTGGTCCTGGAGAAGTTTTTCCACCCGAGCCAGTAGATCGTCTTCGCCACAGGTGAGTAGCGCGGCCAGGTCATTGAGCAGACCGCGGCGCCGCGCGTAATCCGCCCGAGCCCGACGTCCGGCCAGGAACGTGATGCGCCACCCTCGTTTGTAGCGCTCCGCGTGGGTGATGGCCAGTAAGCCGATTTCACCGGTGTGAGCCACGTGGGTGCCGCCACAGGGCACGATGTCAAATGCTTCAATTTCCACCACTCGAATGGGCCCCTCTACTTTTGGGGGGCGTCGCACGTGGAGACGATCTAGTTCTTCTTCTGTGACAAAGCGGGGGCGGACCTCGCGGTTTTCCTCAATAACGCGATTGGCCAGTGCTTCTGCCTGCTCGATGAGTTCTGGGGTCAGGTCCTCACGATCCAGGTCTATTGTGGTGTACCGTTCGCCCAGGTGAAAGCCCACGGTTTGCGCGTGGGCGACGCGGATGAACGCTTGGGAGAGGATGTGTTGGGCCGTGTGCTGTTGCATGTGGTCGAACCGCCGGTCCCAGTCCACCCTTCCGATGACATCCTCGTCCTCCAGGGGGCGGGCTAACACGTGGACAATGGCTTTATCTTCCTGCCGGAGTTGTACATCCAGAACCGGCACGTTGTTCAAGGTGCCGTGGTCCGCGGGTTGGCCACCTCCTTCGGGGTAGAAGGCGGTTTGGTCGAGGATCACGGCCGGATGGTTCTGCCATGTGAGGCGCTCAACAACGCGTGCTTGGAATTCTTGAATGTACGGATCGCAGTAATACAGGCGGGTCATAAGCCACGTGTTAGGATCTTGAGACGCGGGCTGGATCATTCGCGCAATCCCTCCAATTTTGCCTTGAGTTTAGGCGGCACATCCCCCGATGTTTCCAGCGCGCGATAATATACGTCTACATACTGCCGGGCGGAGCGGTCCCAGGAGAAATCCGTGGTCATTCCCCGCACTTGCAGTGTTCTCCACACTGAGTGGTGTTTCCAATTCTCCACGGCCCGTACAATGGCTGTGTACAGGGCGTGGGGGGAGTAGTCGCGGAAAGTGAATCCGTTTCCTTCCCCGGTTTTGGGGTTGAAGTCCTGCACGGTATCAGCCAATCCGCCCACTTCTCGCACTACGGGCACCGCGCCGTAGCGCATGGCGATCATCTGGTTCAGGCCGCATGGTTCAAAGCGACTGGGCATGAGGAGTATGTCCACGCCCGCGTAAATGTAATGGGCCATGGGGGTGTTGAAGGTGAAGGACGCGCGAATGTGTTGGGGGTGAGCGTTGGCTGCTTGCTCGATGAGTTGCCGCCACTTTTCTTCCCCGGTGCCCAGGATGACCAGTTGCGCGTCCAGGTGGGTGGCCACGTGTTCCGCGGCTTGAACCAATAAGTCAATGCCTTTTTGCTCTGTCAGGCGGCCGATGAATCCCAGCAAGGGGTGGGATTCCCCCACGGGGAGGTTCACATGTTCCTGGAGGAAGGTCTTATTGCGTTTTCGGTCTTCCAGGTGATTCACATCGTAGTGTTGCACAATGTACTCATCTGTGGCCGGGTTCCACACCTCTGTGTCGATGCCGTTCAGGATGCCGACAACCGTGTCTGCCCTGTCCTGAAGAATGGGCGCCAACCCCGCGCCGAATTCAGGGGTCATAATTTCGCGCGCGTAACGGGGGCTTACTGTGGTAATGTAGTCCGCGAAGATCAAGCCCCGGGCCATAAAGTGTACCACATGGTTCCAGTGGGAAAGTTGGGGGTGGGCGATAAAACCGTACTGGGCTAAGCCTGCCACCTCCAGCACTCGATAGCCGAACACTCCCTGGTAGGCCAGGTTGTGGATGGTGAACACCGTGCGGGTGTTCTGCCAGAAGGGATCGTCCTTGTACACGCTTTTCAGCCAGTTGGGGACCAGCGCTGTGTGCCAGTCATTACAGTGTACAATGTGAGGTTGCCAGTTTAACGCTTTGGCCAGTTCCAAACTGGCCCTGGAGAAGAGGATAAACCGTTCCGCGTCGTCGGGGTACGCGTAGATTCCATCTCGGTTGAAGAAGCGGTCATTGTCAATCATGTACACTGGCACATCGCCGAGACGGGTTTCGTACACCCGCACAGTCTCGGTTCCGTCGCCAAAGGGGACATCCAGCCGCGTGATCACCTCCTGTAGTCCCCATTGTTCCTTGTCAATAAACCCGTAGCGCGGCATACAGATGCGAATGTCGTGGCCGAGATGTCGGATGGCTTTGGGGAGGGAGCCGGCCACATCGGCCAGGCCTCCTGTTTTGGCGTAGGGAAAGACCTCCGCGGAGAGGAAAAGGATGTTCAGCCGTTGAGGTTTGTTTTTCGCGTTCTTCATTTTGAATTCCCCTGGAAAGCACGTGCTCGTTGGCCAGACTATGTGGGTTCATTGTAGCACAAAGGGCATCCGCGCCCAAGGTACAATTGGTGACCTGTGGCGTAAAATTTGGCTAAAGGATCCCTCTCTGTCCGAGTTGACGTTCCTATGAGGATATGCTATCATGTTCGAGCACTGAGGATGAACCGGAATGTGTACACTTCTTGATGAAATCGGTCCCTATCTGTTGGGTGGCCGATTGTACCTTCCTTGTGTTTAACCGCTGTGACTGTGATACCAGAGGAGGAGGAGACGTGGCTTTCTCCTTGCGCAGGGCCGACCGCGAGTCTAGCCCGCTCGCGCCTGCGCCACCGAGTTCATCGGTGTGTCGGAGGGAAAGTACTCCGATATGATCCCCAACATTCCGCAATATCAAGAAGGAGGAGGACATGAATCGCAAGTTTTGGGTCTTGTTGGCGGTTCTGGTCATCGCCGCGATGGTGTTGGCCGCATGCCCCAAGCCAACACCTGAGAAGATTGTAGAGACCGTCGTCGTCACCAAGGAGGTGGAGAAGGTCGTTAAGGAGACGGTCGAGGTCCAGAAGATCATCACCAAGGAAGTGGAGAAGGTCGTCACGCCCACGCCCACCCCTGAGGGCATGTATGTGGAGCGACCTTACCGCCTGGCGATCTTCGAGGACCTGACCACCACCAACTTCTGGGACTACTATGGCCCGGACTCCACCGTGTGGAACGGGTACGTCCTGGGCAACCTGGTCCCCAGCCTGTACACCTACTCCGACCAGCGGTTCGACTGGATCCCTGCACTGGCTGATGGCTTCCCCACCGAGTTGGAGCAGGAAGGGGACTTCTGGGTCTCCACGGTGAAGATGAAGAAGGGCGCCAAGTGGAGCGACGGCGAGCCCATCACGGCTGAGGACGTGGCCTTCACCGCGAACACCGCGCTCAAACTCCAGTTGACGGACAACTGGGAGGCGGCCTACGATCCCGAGTACGTGGATCACGTGGAGGCGGTGGACGAGTACACGGTGAAGTTCTACTTCAAGAAGAAGCCGGGTCTGGCTCGCTGGCAGTTTGGTGCTGCCATGGGGCCCATTCTCCCCAAGCACTACTGGGAACCGGTCGTGAAGGACGCGATGAAGGCGCTGGAGGGCGTCGACCCCAAGGATGAGGAAGCGTACAACAAGGCGTTGGAGGATGCCCGCAAGGCGCTGTACTCCTACGTGCCCGAGGGTCAGCCCAGCGGTGGCGCCTTCACCTTCAGCAAGTGGGAGAAGGGCGCGTTCGCCGAGTTGGCCCGCAACGACTCCTGGGCTTTCAAGGGGCAGCACGTTGTGGAGTACGCGAACGGCGCGTACTACGAAGAGGTGCCTGGCTGGTATGACTTCTGCGCGTACGGTGATTGCTCCGGCGACACCACCCTGGACTTCACCGTGGGCCCGTACGTGACCTCGGTGCTTTACAACCTGTACGGCACCCAGGACGCGGCTGTGCTCGCTCTGCAGAAGGGTGAGGTGGACTTCATGCTGAACCCCTTGGGCCTGCAGGTTGGTCTGGCCCAGCAGTTGGAGGGCTCGGCCGGGTTCAAGATCGTGCGCAACCCGTCCAACGGCTTCCGCTACCTGGGCTTCAACTTTGAGCGCCATCCGCAGGACATCAAGGAATTCCGCGAGGCCGTGGCCTACCTGATCGACAAGGAGTTCATCACCCAGCGGTTGCTGCAGGGAGCCGCGCTGCCTGTGTACACCCTGGTGCCTGAGGGCAACTCCTTCTGGTTCAACCCCGATGTGCCGAAGATCGGCCAGGGCATGAGCCGCGAGGAGCGCGTCAACAAGGCCGTGGAACTGCTCAAGTCCGCGGGCTTCACCTGGGACAAGGAGCCCAAGTGGGATCCCGACAAGAAGGCCGTGGATCCGGGCGAAGGCCTGAAACTGCCCGATGGTTCGCCCATGCCTGAGTTCGAGATCCTGGCGCCCAGCGCGGGCTACGACCCCATGCGCGCGACCGCAGCCATCTGGATCGAGAAGTGGCTGAACGAAATCGGCATCCCGGCCAAGGCCAACCTGACCGGCTTCAACGTCATCGTCCAGAAGGTCTTCGTCGAGGGCGACTTCGACATGTGGATCCTGGGTTGGGGCCTCTCCCTGTACCCGGATTACCTGTGCGACTTCTTCATGAGCGACTCGGGCTACAACGTCGGGCATTACAACAACCCCGACTTTGACGCCATGTGCTCCGAGTTCCTCGAGGAGACCGACCTGAACAAGGCCCGCGAGGAGGCCTTCAAACTGCAGGAACTGCTCGCGACGGAACTGCCTTACGTGACCCTGTTCACCGCGCCGATCCTTGAGGCGTACCCGGCGGACACGGTGCAGTTCCCGTACACCGAGACCCTGGACGGCATCCAGAACCTGAACGGTATGCCCTCCTCGGTCAAGTTGCTGAAGTAATCTGACCGGAAAAGGGCGGCGGGAATTCCCGCCGCCCTTTTTGTTAACTACGGGCCCCTGGTTTGGGGCGCGGTAAACCCGTGAGGTGGCCTTCCTTCCCTGAGAGTGCTCTACGAATTCTCAGACACACACCGCATGTGGCACCCTTTGCCTGTGTCACCTTGTACTTTGGGCAAATGCGGGGATTATGTCATAATCTTCCCATCCGTAATTTACACACTTCAAGGAGACGTGATCGGCGATGACGCGATACGTGTTAAGGCGACTTGTGCAGATCATCTTCACGTTCTTCCTCTTTCAGACCTTGACCTTCTTTCTCCTTTACGCTCAGCCGGGAGACATCACCGACCAGTACCTGTTAAACCCCAAAATTCCTCCCGAGACCCGTGAGAAGATCCGTGCTGAACTCGGTTTGGACAAACCCGCCTACCTGCAATATGTTCAGTACATGAAGAACTTCCTCACCGGTAACCTGGGCGTCTCCTTTAGCAACTACCCGCGACCTGTTATCGACGTTATTAAGGAACGTATTCCCCGTACCCTGGTGCTCTTTTTCAGCGCCACGATCATCTCCTTTTACGTGGGATTTGCTCTAGGAAAACTCCTGGCCTGGAAACGCGGAGGGGTATTTGAGTACGGAACCACTATTTTCGGCGTGACCATGTACACCGTGTTCACACCGTGGTTCGCGTTGATGATGATCTGGTTCTTCTCGTACAAATTGGACCTTTTCCCCACCGGCAAGTTTATTACCCCATCCCTGTGGCGGAACGCGCCCATTGATGCCAACCATGTGTTCTACCGCATGATCATCAGCGGCCTCATCGGTGGCGCAGTGGCCCTGGTGGCTACTTTGCTCCTCCGCCGCTCACCCATGCCCTGGCGGCGCTTTACCGGATGGGCCTCGTTATTGGCCGGTGTTGTCGTGGCCCTGGCCCCCTGGGTGAGTTCTCCCTTAGGACGCTACGCGCTGGACATCCTCTGGCACATGGCGTTGCCCATTCTCACCCTCACCCTTATCTCCTTTGCCGGCACCATGCTTCTCACGCGCAACAGTTTGTTGGAGACCATGCGCGAGGACTATATCCTGGCTGCCCGAGCCAAGGGGTTGCCGGAAAAGGTAGTGCGCGACAAACACGCGGCCCGAACTGCATTGCTGCCCGTGGTGACCAGTTTCGTGTTCAGCCTGGCCTTTGCCATTGATGGGGGCGTGATTACCGAAACCATATTCTCCTGGCCGGGCATGGGGTTGACCCTTCTGACCGCGGTTGTTCAGGAGGACATACCTCTGGCCATGGGCGCCTTCTCCTTCACCGGCATTTTGGCGCTCTTCGCCCACCTGGTGGCGGATATCCTGTACGCGTACCTGGATCCTCGTATCCGTTACACATAACGTATGGAACCGACCAATTCTTCTGAGTGAGGTGGAACGTGACGGAACCGACAACTGCCCAAGCGGCTATCACCATTCAACCCTTGTGGCGTGTTCGCCTTCGCTTGTTCTGGAAGAGCCTTAAGGCCAATTGGGCCCTCTTCAAAGAAAATCCCGTCGGCTTAGTGGGCCTGGGGATTATCCTGTTCTTTGCCTTAATGGGTATTCTTCACCCCATTCTGATGAATACCGTGTGGGATCCCACCATTTACGACCCCGTCACAGGGTACGATTTCGACATCCTCATGCACCCGGCCCCCCCGTCGGCAAAGCACCTGCTGGGGACCGACCCCCTGGGCCGGGATGTACTTAGCCAGTTAATGTACAGCACCCAGACAGAGTTTATCCTGGGCGTGGTGGCCGCGTTGATTACCGTGACCATCGCAACAGCCATCGGCGCGGTGTCCGCGTACTACGGTGGCGTAGTGGACACGTTCTTCATGCGCCTGGCCGACCTGGTGATTATGCTCCCCTTCATTTCCATCTTAATCGTGCTCAGCGCGCTGTTCAACCTGAGCATGTTCAAGTTGGCTTTGGTTATTGGGGTGCTTTCAGGGTTCGGCGGGACCACGGTCATCATCAAATCCCAGGCTCTCATCATCAAAGTGAAACCGTACATTGAAGCAGCGCGCGTCGCGGGCGGAAGTGACAGGCACATCATCCTGGTGCACTTTATCCCCAACCTGTTGCCCCTGTCCTTCTTGTACATGATGTTTACCGTGACCGGCGCGATTTTCTCCGAGGCCGTTCTCTCCTTCTTCGGCCTCATCAACATTCGCATGTCCTGGGGCATTATGATTCACACCACCCAAACCGCGGGCTACCTCCTCAGCGGCGGTAAGTACTGGTGGCTGGTGGTGCCGGCCGGCCTGGCCATTACCCTCCTGTGCTCCGCGTTCTACCTGGTCGGCCGAGCATTGGACGAGGTGGTGAACCCCAGGTTGCGGCAGCGCTAACACACATCGAACCGAAGAGGTGTCAGTGACGACCTAGCCTAGCAAGGAGTACACGAGAATGGCGGAACCCGTTCTTTCTGTAGAACACCTGACCATGCATTACACCACCCGCAAGGGAGACGTACACGCGGTTGATGATGTGAGTTTTGACCTCTACCCGGGCGAAGTCCTGGGCGTTGTGGGAGAGTCGGGAAGTGGTAAGAGTTCTGTGGCCTTCACCCTGATGCGGCTTCTGCCGGAAAACGCCCACATCAAGGGAGGACATGTCTGGATGCAGGGGGTAGACTTGCTCACCCTGCCCGAAGATGAAATGCGGCGGTACCGGTGGAAGCGCATCGCCATGATCTTCCAGGCCGCCATGAACACCCTGAACCCAGTGTACCGGGTGGGAGACCAAATCATCGAGGCCATGGAGAATCACGGCGTGGCCTACGGCGAGGAAGCCCGTCGCAAAGTGGCCGAACTCTTCGAGTTAGTGGGGTTGGATCCCGCACTGATGGACCGTTATCCCCACGAGTACAGTGGTGGTATGCGCCAGCGAGCCATCATCGCCATGGCACTCTCCTGTGACCCGGACGTGCTCATTGCTGATGAGCCCACCACTGCTTTGGACGTCATCGTCCAGCACCGGATTTTGCAGGAACTTCTGAAAATCCAGAAAGAACTCAACATGGCGATGATCTACATTACCCACGACATCGCGGTCGTGGCCGAGATAAGTCATCGCATTGCCGTCATGTACGCGGGGAAACTCGTGGAGATCGGTACCGCGGAGGACATATTCCTTCGCCCCAAACATCGTTACACCGAAGCGCTCTTAAAAGCCTTTCCGAGCATTCACGGCGAGAAGCGGCAACTCATCACCATCCCCGGTGAACTGCCCAACCTGCTGGATCCGCCATCGGGATGTCGTTTCCATCCCCGGTGCGCGTACGCTACCGATATATGTCACGAAAAGGAACCGGAACCCCGAACCTTTAATCCTGGACATATTGCCGCCTGCTGGCATCCTGTTGGGGAGGAGAATGCATGAGTTCGCAACCGTTGGTGAAAGTCGAAAACCTGCAAAAGTGGTTCCCTGTGAGCAAAGGACTCTTCAAGAAAACGCGCGACTTCATACACGCGGTGGATGGCCTCTCTTTTGAAATTATGCCCGGACAAAGCCTGGGGCTGGTCGGCGAAAGTGGGTGCGGGAAGACAACCACAGGCAAACTCCTGGTCCGTTTGCTTGACCCCACCGGCGGAGACATCAAATTCCACCTGGGAGAAGACGTGACTTCCGCAATCGAAGGCCAAGTGCAGGACGGATATGTCAACGTGTCCCAACTACACGGCCGAGCCCTCAAACACTTCCGACGTCACGTCCAAATGATATTCCAGGACCCCTACGAGTCCATGAACCCCCGCCTCACCATCTACGACATTGTGGCCGAACCCATGGCTGTGCAGGGCATGGGCACTGTCGCCGAGCGTGAGGAGCGGGTGGCTGACCTCCTGGCCCTTGTGGGGTTGACTCCCCCAGAGTCCTTCCTGTTCCGCTATCCACACGAACTTTCCGGCGGCCAGCGTCAGCGTGTCGCCATTGCCCGTGCACTCATTATCAACCCCTCCTTCGTCGTCGCGGACGAACCCACGTCCATGTTGGACGTCTCCGTGCGCACTGGCGTCATGCAACTCATGCAGGATTTGGCCGCCCAGTTCAACATCTCCTACCTGTACATTACCCATGACCTGGCCGTTGCTCGGTACATGTGTGATCACATCGCGGTCATGTACCTGGGCAAGATCGTGGAAATGGCCGAGACCGAAGAACTCCTGCGCAATCCCTTGCACCCATACACCAAGGCCCTACTTTCCGCTGTTCCCATTCCCGATCCCACCTACAAGCGGGAAGTTATTGAAATCCGCGGCAGCGTGACCACACCAATCAACCCACCATCCCGCTGTCGCTTCTACGACCGCTGTCCCATTGCCAAACAAGGCCTGTGTGACGTGCAAGATCACCCGCCGCTGGAGGACAAAGGGGGCGGGCACTACGTAGCATGTTATATGGTATAATTACTCTGACCGGAAAGACGGGGATGGGCCCGCGCGCTCATCCCCGTTTTCTATTGGGTATGGACCGATGAGACAGAAACGGATGGCTATGCTATGGATTCTCGGGATCGCGCTCGCGCTCTCCCTCATCGCTTGTCATCGTGCCCCCGAACCCACTCCACCCCCTTCCCCCCCTCCCACAAAGGTCATCGAGCGCACCGTGGTCGTCACCCGTATCATTACCAGAGTAGTGACTCCCGAAGCAGTTACTCCCGACCGTCAAACACCACGTCGGGATCTCACCCTTTGCCTGCGGGATCGGCCCACCACGTTGGACCCTTTGTTTCTGGTGGGGGAGGACGCTCAAGCACTGCGCGGGCTTATGGGAGGATGGCTTGCCGTCCAGGACCCGCAAGGCCGATGGTGGTCGGATGTTTTTGAACGAGTGCCTACCCTGGAAAACGGGGACGCCCGTTTGGTGGGTGAGGAAGGGCCGGACGGGCACCTGGAAATAACCTACCATATCCGTGACAACATCCGATGGGAGGATGGAACCCCCATAACGGCTGAGGACTTTCAGCGGGCTTGGCAATTTGCCCGCAATGGCCGTGGCGCCCCTTCTATCCAGGCGCGATCCTTGGCCGTGGCTGACGTGCGGGTAAATGACGCCCGCTCGTTCACCGTGGTCCTTCGGGATGGGGCCATGATCCCTCTGTACCCCACCTACGTGTTCGGCCCATACCCGAGCCATTTGCTAGATGCCGAGGAAAGCCCCGAAGCCCTGAACGGTCATTGGCCCTCTTATGGACCCTTCCGCCTCGTTCAGTGGACCGATGAAGGGATGCTCTTTGGACCCAATCCCCACTACTCAGGACCGCGGCCCGTGGTGGAGCAGGTGCGAGTGCGGTTCTTCTCCTCCCCCTTATCTGCTGTGACCGCGCTTATCGCGGGCGAGTGCGACATCCTTTCCCCCACCCTGCTGGATGCGTCTGACCGCCCCCTGTTGGACGCGGCTCAACAGCAGGGCATCATCGCTTACACCCATGTTCCCGGCCCCGCGTGGGTTCACCTGGACTTCAACACCTGGCCCACAGACAGCCGTCCGCCCTTTTTCGCGGACCCGCGCGTGCGCCAGGCAGTGCTCCTGGCCCTGGATCGACAACGCCTTCGTCAGGAGGCCACCCACGGCTTGGGCTCCCCCCTGGCTTCCTGGATCCTCCCCACCTCCTGGGCGTACCGTTTTCAACCATCCCTGCGCGAGGGGAACATGAACCTCACCCAGGCAAATCAGTGGCTGGACCAGGCAGGGTGGCGCGATGAGGATGGGGATGGAATTCGGGAAGCCCACGGAGCAACGGGTACGTTTTGGGATGGGACCCCTTGGGAAATCACAGAGGGCCGACCCTTTTCCGTGACTCTTCTTACCGTGCAGGGGGACACAGTATTGGAGCACGCGGCCGCGTCGGTGCGCGACCAACTGGCGCGCGTGGGAATTCGTGTGCACGTGCAGACACTTCCGGCCCAGGATCTTTTCGCGCCGCGATCCCCCCTGTGGCGTCGGGAATTTGACCTGGCCTTGTTTGCCTGGCGTACAGACCTGGATCCTGACGGTCGGTATCTGTGGTTGGGGAACACCATCTGCCGCCGCGGCGACGGCTCCCTGTACGCTGCCGAAGCCAACAAGTCATGCGACGCTGGCGATGAAACAGTGCACGCGGCGAGCATTCCCACCGCGGAAAACGACTGGCACGGGGGAAACGTCAGCGGCTGGGCCCATACCGACGCGTCCCTGGCCGTGTACCAGGCTACGGCCTTTCTCTCGCGTGAGGTCCGAGCCCACTTTTACGCCGAACACCAATCGTACTTCGCCCGCGACCTGCCCGTTCTCCCCCTTTTCCAGCGTCCACGCCTGTTGGCCTGGCGCCGCGGGTGGGATGGGTTGGACTTGGGACCACGTTCCCCGTGGACGTGGAATATCGCAACCTGGCACTATGTAGCGGTCCAATCCAAGTAACGGAAAATGTCTTCTCCTGGTGGAGGTCATCATGCGTTTGAGCACGCCCATTGATGAGGAAGAACTCAACGTCTTGCGTTCTCGATACGGCACATTTCCCCTGGAGCACGCGCGTTTGGACGTGAACCGGGATTTTCTCCGTCCTGATCGGCGTCCGGTCAAGCCGGGGCGCCGCGCGGAAGTGCTGTTGGTCGTTGTCGGTCCTGATGGACGGGTTCTCGTCCACACAAAGGCCTTCTACCCGCGGGGAACATTCCGCCTGCTCAGTGGGGGCATCCACGTGGGCGAGTCGGTAGAGGAGGCCCTGGCTCGGGAATTGCTGGAGGAGACGGGAACTCATGCGGAGGATCATTGCCTAATCGGCGTTTTGGGTTATGATATCAGGTGTGAGGACGAACACCTGGCATTTGCCTCCTATGTTTACAGGGTGGACCTTTCAACTTTGGCCGTTCGGTCGGGGGATGCGGAGGAGCAAATCAGCGAGTTTCGCTGGATACCCTTTGCCGATCTCTCCCGCATCCGGGATGATTTGCTCCGTGTCCCCTCGGGATGGCGGGATTGGGGTCGGTTTCGGGCGTTGGGGCATGATTTCGTCCTAAAGCACGCCCAACGGTGTCATTTGTAGCGCGTTCACCCACGCAACCGCACACGGAACAGGAGAATGTCCCATGTTCAAGCGTTTACTTGTGGCAGTGGATGGATCGGAATACGGTTTCGCCGCGTTGCAACAGGCTCTGGATATTGCCCAGGAGACTGAGGGCACGATTTACGCCCTCTATGTCATTGATGCTCGGGTTACCAAGTTGCCTTACCTTATTGCTGCTATCCCCACTTCCCTGACCCCTGAGGTCGGTTCCGCGTGGGCCCAGTGGGCTACGCAGATCACCCAGGGGTTACGCGAGTTGGGCGAGACTGTGTTGGCCCAGGCAAAGGACCGGTGTGCCGCGCGGGGCATTCCCTGCGAGACCGAGTTGGCCGAAGGGAATGTGGGGCAGACGATCCTGGATCGGGCTCAGGCCGCGGATGTTATTGTTATGGGCCGTCGCGGGGCCGGTGCTCGGGTTGGTGGGCCTTTACTGGGGTCGGCTTTCGAGGCGGTGGTGCGCCATGCTCCGGTGCCTGTGTTGGGAGTCCCCCGGGAAGCGCGCGCGATTCACCGCATCTTGGTCGCGTACGACGGTAGTGAACGCTCTCGAGACGCGTTGGACGCGGCCGCTGAACTCGCGCTGACCGGAAATCGCACCATCGTGTTGCTTACCGTCGACACGAACACAACCACTTGCCAGCGTGTGTTGGAGGAGGGAACACAACTCCTGGCCGAACGGGGCGTGTCCTTCGTGCCCATTTTGCGGGCCGGGCACGAAGCCGAGGTTATCCTTCAGGTGGCCGAGGAGGAGCAGTGCGATCTCATCGCGATGGGAGCCTATGGGCGGCGTCGTTTTTTGGAGATCTTCTTCGGCAGCACGGTGGACGATGTGATGCGTAAGACAACGTTGCCCATTCTCATTGCCCGCTGAGCCCACCATGGGCCAAGCAGCGATCACACCAATGATCGCGCGCTCTCTCCCTATCCCGGTGTTTGGCGCTCTATGTCCTTGCAGACAGCATTACACGCGTTACAACAGACTTCCCGCTTGATGAAGCACGTGACCGCCTGGCGTGTGTTTCCCCCGCGGCAGGCCCATTACGGTCCATGGCCCGAGGCCCTATCCCCGCAGGCGCGCGCACTTGTTGAGGCAAAGGGGATTCGTGACCTGTACGTGCACCAGAGTGAGGGCCTCCACCACCTGCTGGCCGGTCAGGATGTCATGGTTATTACGACCACCGCGTCGGGGAAAAGCCTGGTGTATCAGTTGGCTACCTTGCACTTCCTGCTCACCGACGCGGACGCGCGGATTTTGTACGTGTTCCCCACCAAAGCCCTGGCTCAAGATCAGGCTCAGGCTTTACGGGGCTTCTTGCGGGCTCTGCATCGTGAGTCGTGGCTGGGTGTGTACGATGGGGATACACCAGGGGAGGAGCGGGCCCGCATTCGGCACCAGGCCCGGGTGATCATCACCAACCCGGACATGATCCATCACGGATTTCTCCCCTATCACACCCGTTGGGCCTCTTTCTGGTCGCGTCTGCGGTTGGTGGTCATCGACGAAGTGCACATTTACCGAGGCATTTTCGGATCCCACGTGGCCAATGTGTTTCGCCGGCTGCACCGAGTCACGCGGTTTTACGGTTCCCGCCCCCAGATGGTGTTGACGTCCGCGACCATCGGTAACCCCCGGGAGGTAGCCCGTCGACTCGTTGAGCGCGATCCGCACATTGTCACAACCGATGGTTCGCCCCATCCCGGACGTACCATTATCTTTTACAATCCCCCACTCCTGGACGCGAGCACAGGGCTCCGCCGTAGTGCTTTGTTTGAGGCTCAGACATGGGTGGAACATTTCCTGCGCCACAATGTCCAGACCGTGGTCTTCGCCCCCTCACGCCGTACTGTCGAGGTTCTCCTCACGTACATTCGGGAAGTCGCAACACGCCTGGGACTTCCTCCTGAGGCCGTGCGGGGATACCGGGGCGGTTATCTGCCCCGGGTCCGGCGGCAGATTGAGCAGGGTATCCGTTCCGGACAGGTGCGCGCTGTGGTCGCTACGAACGCGTTGGAATTGGGCGTGGATGTGGGTGGGTTGGGCGCGGCTATTCTGTTGGGATATCCGGGTAGCGTGGCCAGCACATGGCAACAATTCGGTCGTGCTGGTCGCCGCGAGGAGGGTGGAGTGGGGGTGTTCATTGCCGGCCCGAACGCGCTGGACCAATACGTGGTCACCCATCCGGATTTTGTCCTCTCCGCCCGTCCCGAACACGCGCTCCTGGCACCGGATAACCTTCACATTCTGGTCGATCACATGCGATGTGCGTTGTTTGAACTCCCCTTCGCGGAGGGGGAACGCCTGGGACGGTTCGAATACACCCGGGATGTGCTGGAATTCCTCGCGGAAGGTGGGGACGCACGATACGTGGGAGGGCGGTATCACTGGTTGGGAGAAGGACACCCCGCGGCCGAGGTGTCATTGCGGACTGCCGGGCCGGAGCGGGTGGTTATTCAGGTGGAAGAGCACGGTCGGACTCGTACATTGGGTGAGGTGGACCGCGCATCAGCCCCGCGGTTGGTTCATCCCGGCGCGATTTACCTCCACGAAGCAACCCCGTACCGCGTTGTGCACGTGGATTGGGATGAGGGTGTGGCCCGCGTGCGGCAAACAGATGTGGAGTATTACACGCAGCCTATCACCCATGAAACCTTGACTGTGCTCCAGGAGCGGAAACAAGACGTGGTCAACGGGCTTGTTCGGGCGTGGGGAGAAGTTCTTGTGCGCACTCAGGTGGTTGGGTTCCGCAAGATACGGTGGTACACCCATGAAAGTCTGGGATACGAAGAGGTGGACGTGCCCGCGCAGGAGTTGGAGACTACGGCTTATTGGCTGTCCTTTACAGAGGAGATGTTGGAACGGTTGCGCACGCAAGGTGTGTGGCGCAGCGATCCCATTGAGGATTATGGCCCTAATTGGGAGCGCCAGCGTCAACGGGTGCTCCAGCGGGATGGATACCGCTGTCAACGGTGCGGCGCCCCCCACACACCGGAACGTCCCCTGCACGTTCACCACATTCGCCCTTTTCGCACCTTTGGCTACATTCCGGGGGTGAACGAAGCGTACAAGGAGGCCAATCGACTGGACAACCTCATCGCGCTGTGTCCCCGCTGTCATCGGTTGGCCGAGGCAAGTGCCCGGTTGCGCACAGGCTTTAGCGGTCTCTCCTACGCGATCGGTCACTTAGCGCCCCTCTTTGTGATGGCCGCCCCTGGGGACATTGGTCAAGTCGTTGAACAGCAAAGTCCTCATACCGGGTTGCCGACCATTACCTTGTACGACAATGTGCCCGGGGGGATTGGCCTGGCAGAACGGTTGTACGAATTGCACGAAGACCTGCTGCGCGCGGCCCTGGAACGCGTGCAATCCTGCGATTGCGAGTACGGATGTCCGGCATGTGTGGGCCCTGTGTTGGTGGAGGAGGAAGGAGGACAGAGCACAAAAACGTTAACCCGTCTCCTCCTGCAAGTGTCCCTGGGCGAGGAGGTGGTTAAATAACGGGTAGACAGGTGATGGCCGCTATCCGATCTGCGGCCCTCGCGGCCAGGGTGGCGGGATCCCCGTGACCGCGCAGGGTTTCCTCCACCAGCCAACGGAATTGTTCGGAGATGCGGGTGTATTCTGGGATGGCCGGACGTGGACGGCCGTAGCCCAGGAGGGGGGCGGAAGCCGCTAAGAACGGCGTGTCCTCTGCCGTGGGTGAGATGTGTCGCCACGGGACGTGGCGCTGGGTGAGGCGCCAGAAGTGTCGGATCATTTCCGGTCGAGCCGTGTACTCCAGAAAACGCAATGCCACCTGGGGACGGGCGGACTGGCGGAAGATGGCGTAGGACATGCCCCCTAAGGTCGCGTGTTGTCCTCCCGGACCTTTTGGCAGGGGCACCATCCCAATGTGTTTAAGGAAGTCCTGGTCGCTCCACCCACGCGCTTTGCGGATGAATCCTATCTCGTACAGACCTCCCACGGCCATTACCGCTTGACCCTGGGCAAAGAGGAGGGCTGCCTGGTTCCACTTGTAGTCTGTAACAGCCGGTGGGGTTATCCGATAGCGGACGATAAGGTCCCGCAGGAATGTGAGGAATTGGACTGTGGCCTCACTGTTGATGACCACGTGTCCTCCTGCAATGAGATCGCCTCCCGCGGCCCAGAGGAAGGGCAACAATTGATACGTGGTGGTTTCCCCACCCCGCCGTCCGCCGACGAACAGGAACCCGTACACATCTGGGCCGTAGCGAGTGCGCACGTGAACTTTTTGAAAGTGTTGGCCAATGGCAATTAAGTCGTCCCACGTCCTGGGCGGATCCAGGTGCTCCGCCTCTAGCCACTCCCGCCAATACCAGATAACCGTCACATCCACGTTGGCGGGTAAGGCCACCAGTCGCTCATGGTATCGGTTTGCTGCCAGGGCCATGGGGAGAATGTCCGCGGCGAATTTGTCCTCCCACCCGGGTTGTATCTCCTCTAGCGGGAGGATGTATCCCCGAGCCGCAAATTCAGGCACCCAGACCGAATCGAGGAGAGCGATGTCGGGTGCTGTTCCCGCGGCTACCATGTCGGTGAGTCGTTCACGCAGTTGAGGGTACGGGATCTCCTCCACGGCCAGGTGAAGGGGGAGATGGGGATGTTCCTGGTTCCAGAGGTGAAGTCCGCGTTCCAGGTAACTCCCCCACCCCTTTTCGGTGACAACGCGCAGGCGTAGACCGCGGTGTTCGGGGTGTTCCGCGACAAATGTGCCACGACCAGGAATTCGGATCAGGAGACCTTCGCGGGTTAACTCTGAGAGGGCCTGGCGCACAGGGGTTCGGCTCAGCCCGAACTGGCGACACAGTTGGTGTTCGGTGGGCAGCCGATCACCGGGCCGAAGTCGACCCTCCTCAATGGATCGCCGGATGAGCGCCTTGAGTTGCACGTGCAAGGGGGCATCGGCTTGCCGGTCGATGTGTCCAACAATGGGTGTCGCCTGGGTGTAAACACGCTCTCGGTCGTGCATCTGCTTCAGAAACTACGCCCTCCTCAGAGTGAGATCGGTCTATCCTCCTGCCTTACCTGCTGCTAACGTCAGGGATGGGCACACTATCCACTCCCCTAATCTTACCCTTTGACGGCTCCTGCTGTTAAACCGCGGGTCAGGAAACGTTCGAAGAAGAAGAAAATGACAATAATGGGCACGGTGATGATGACCGAGCCGGCCATCAAGAACGTCCGTGGCACTTCCTGACTGTCCAACTGCTGTAGTCCCAGGGGCAATGTCCAGGCGGGTTGGTGTTCCACCAGGAAGAGCAGCGCGTACAGGAATTCGTTCCACGCGATCATGAACGTGTAGAGGGCAACGGTGGCAATGGCAGGTACGGCCAGGGGGATCGTGATTCGCCAGATAACTTCCAATCGGTTACACCCGTCAATCAGCGCTGCTTCTTCCAGGTCCCGGGGGATGGTGGGGAAATAACTTCGCAACATGTACAACGCAACGGGTAGCGTGCTCGCCAGGTAAATAACCGTTACGGCGTAGAGGTTGCCTCGCAGGCGGATACCCAGCGCGTGCTGGATGCGCACGAAGAACACGAAGAGGGGTATGCCCAGCACAATGGCCGGGAACATGTAAATCAGCAGGATTCCCCAACTCAACGTGTTCCGTCCCCGAAAGTCCAACCGGGTGACCGCGTAAGCGCCGGGAATGGCGAAGAGTAGGGTGAGGGTGACCGTGAGCAGGGAGACGATGGTGCTGTTCCGAATGTACGTGAGAAACCCGTACTCCACCAGCACGGCCACATAACTGCTGTTGCGGATTGCGGCCTCACATTGGGGGGCCGTGTGCCAAATGCACCCAATGGGCGCCAGCGCGGCGCGGATATCCTCTATGCGGGGCACCCAGCGCAAGGGATTTAACAGCACATCCCCAAAGGGGCGGAAGGACAGGTTAAGCATCCAATAGAAGGGGAAGGCTGTGATCACCACAAAGAAAAGGATGCTCAGTACCCGAAACACCCGCCACAGACGCCATTCTATGGTTTCCCGGGACCACATAGGTTATTCCTCCTCTTGCACGAACCACCGTAGGTAGATGAACACGACAACGCCCAGGACCAGGGCCATGATCACAGCCACGGCCGAGGAGACCCCCACATTGCGACGTGCAAAGAGCCAGTTGTAAATTTGAACGGCCAGCACCTCTGTTCCGGCCGCGCCTCCGTTCAGCAAGAAGATGTCGTCAAACTTGTTGAACGTCCAGATAAACCGCAAAAGGAACAGGGTCCCGGCCACCGCGTACAACTGGGGCAGGGTAATGTACCAGAACCGTTGTAGGGGACTGGCTCCGTCCACCGCGGCTGCTTCGTACAGGTCCTCTGGAACAGCCTGCAAACGTGCCAGGAAGAAGAGGAACGCAAAGGGGAAATACCGCCACGCCTCAAACAGGATGACTGTCACCAATGCGAGAGGAACACCGATTTCCAGACCGAAAATGTGGATGGGATAAGAGCGTGTGGTCAAGTAACTGATGGGCGGAATCCCCAAGCGTGCCAGCAGTAGCGTAATGACACCGATGTTCTTGTCCAGCATCAATTTCCAGATGAAGGCCACCGAGACCACCGGCGCGATGTAGGGGAAGAGGAGGAACCCGCGCACGATATTCCGTCCAGGGAACGCATCGCGCACAATAAGGGCTGCCCACAGTCCCATAAGCAGGGCTAGAATGGTGCTCCCGATGGTGTACTCAAACGTGACGACCAACACCTTCCAGAAATAGCCCCCACGTGCTGTAATGGCTCGGTGATAATTGCGCAGGGTAAAGTGGTGAAAGTCCAACAGGTTCACCCTGGGCAGGTCTGCCAGGCGGATGGGTTCCAGGCTCAGGATAACATTCCAGATCATGGGGAAGATCACAATGAGCAAGACAATGAAAACCGTGGGGGCGACGAGCATGTAGGCCAGTCGGGCTTCCTGGGCTTTCAATGAACGGGGACGGCGTCCCTTCCACATCCAGCGTTCGTTCATGGACAGGCTCCTGGTGGACTGAGAGCACAGGGTGGCACAATGGACGCGAACATCGTCAAGCCCCCTGTGTCGGGTGATCACCCGACACAGGGGGGACACTCACATTACTTCTCCAAGCCTGCTTTAATGTCCTCGATAGTGGCCTGCAGGTCTTTGATGGCCTCTTCCGCGGTCATGTTGCCTTCGATGACATCAGCAATGGCCTGCGGGAAGGGCAGTTCGGAGTAAATGGCGCCCATCAACTCACCCTGACCGTAGGGGAAGCCCCAGCGGTCGAAGTTGTTCGCGCCCTGGATAATGGTGTTGAGCACCTCTTCGCTGTAGAACTCGTTCAGCGGGGCTTTGCGATCCACACCGGCTTTCAGTTGCCCCCATCCCTTGATGAACTTCTCGGGATCGTCGGGGGTGCCTCGGCGCATGGGGAACTTGCCTTCCGGTGCTACGCCCAGCCAGTCGAGATATCCTTCATTAAGCCAGAACTTGACAAACTCCTGTGCGGCTTCGGTCTTGGCGTTGGTGGTAATGCCCATGTAACTGACCTGTCCGTACTGGGCAGGACCATCTGCGGGGCCGGAGAACGCGGGCACCACGCCGCTGTTCTTGGCCAGGTACGCGGGATCTTCCTTGCACTCAGGGCAGTTGGGCATGACCGAATCGCGCAGGCCAGCCATCTCATCCAGGATGAACGGGGACCAGACGACCATGCCCGCCTCTCCCGCGAAGTACGCGGCACGGGATTGGAGCCAGTATGTGGCCGTGTCACCCGGCCCGTAGTCTTTCATCAGGTCCGTGTAGAACTTGAGCGCTTCCAGCATTTCGGGGGTATCCACTGTGATGTTGCCGTTTGCGTCCACCACCTGGGCACCGTTGGCCAGAGCGAAGTGCTCGAAGCACTGTTGCGTGAACACCTGACCGGGATCGGTGCCGGCCATAATGCCTGTGACCCCCTTCTTCTCCTGGATGACCTTGGCCGCGTTCATGATCTTCTCGAACGTGGTCGGGGCATCGAGACCCAGGTCATCGAACCAGTCCTTGCGGTAGATGAGCAACTGGCCCCACCCGTCCGAGGGCACGGCCATGAACTTCCCGTCGTCGGTCTTTACCATGTTCAGGGCGCCCTGGGAGAAGGTCTTGGGATCCAGGTCATTCACTACCGCGGTGGCAGCGTCTGCATCCAGCACACCTTGGGCATACCACGCGGCGGCGAAGTCCAGCGGGAAGAAGACCACATCGGGCATCGTACCTGCAGCCTGGTTCGCGGCCATCAGGCTATCAATGTTGTTTTCGTCCACCAGGACGAGTTCCACGTTGATGCCTGTCTTTTCGGTGAACTTGTCGATGATCATTTGGGTCTTCTTGGCGCGAGCCGGCTGGTTCTCCGTGCTCCAGAAGGTGATGGTCTCACCGGGCTTTGTGACGACCTTTTCCACCTCCTTGGTGACCACCTTTTCTACTTCTTTAGTGATGATCTTTTGCACTTCGCGGGTGACGACCTTCTCCACCTCCTTAGTGACGACCACGGTTTCGACGACCTTTTCGGGGGTGGGTTTGGCACATGCAGCCACCACCATCAGGACAAGCAGAGCGGCCAGTAAAGCGAGGGTTATGCGTCTCATCATGGACCTCCTCTCTCCTTTGAACGTGTGTGGGTTGTATGTTTGGGGATGACGTGGTGATGCGTCTATTTGTAATTACAAATGTACATTTGTAATTATATGGCACCGGGCCACATCATGTCAAATTCAAAGCACGCGAAGAACGCCCCCCTTTCCTGCACGTCAGATCGGCCTTGCTCCCCGCTAAAATTTGCAGTACAATGCACTTTACCGGTTGTCAGGTGCGTTGCCCGGCCTACGACGTTTCGAACATTCTCGCAAAGGAGCGATTACCATGCCTACAGACCTGGAAATAGCCCAATCTGCCGAACTACGCCCAATTCAAGAGATCGCTGAGATGATGGGCTTAACCCCCGATGATCTGGACCTGTACGGAAATTACATTGCCAAAATCCACCTGGATGTGCTGGATAAACTCAAGGATCGCCCCAAGGGCAAGTACATTCTCGTTACAGCCATCACCCCCACCCCCCTGGGTGAGGGGAAAACCACCACTACAGTAGGGCTAGGGCAAGCCTTTAAGCACCTGGGCAAGCGGAGCGTTATTGCTATTCGACAGCCCAGCATGGGGCCCACCTTTGGCATCAAAGGCGGTGCCGCAGGAGGGGGCTACAGTCAGGTGGTTCCCATGGAGCAGTTCAACCTCCACCTGACCGGCGACATCCACGCGGTGGCCGCGGCCAACAACCTCCTGGCCGCCATGATCGACAACAACCTGCACCACGGCAACACCTTGAACATCGACCCCTACAGCATCACCTGGCGACGCGTGGTAGACATCAGTGACCGGGCTTTGCGCAACATCGTCATTGGCCTGGGCGGGAAATCCGACGGTGTCCCCCGGGAAACGGGCTTTGACATCGCGGTCGCGTCCGAGGTGATGGCCATCCTCGCGCTTACCACCAGCCTGAAAGACCTTCGCCAGCGTTTAGGGCGCATTGTTTGGGGGTACACCAAGGGAAAGCGCAAGGAGCGTAAGCCCCTTACTGCGGAGGACATCAAAGCCGCTGGGGCAATGACCGTGCTGATGATGGAGGCCATCAAGCCCAACCTCCTGCAGACCCTGGAGAACACGCCGGCTATTGTCCACGCAGGGCCCTTTGCCAACATCGCCCACGGCAATTCCTCGGTGCTGGCCGACCTCATCGGTATCCGCACCGCGGACTACCTTATCACCGAGGCGGGCTTTGGCGCGGACATCGGCGCGGAGAAGTTCTTCAACATCAAGTGTCGCTACAGCGGGTTGAAACCCGACGCCGCGGTCCTGGTAGTCACCGTGCGCGCGCTTAAGGCGCATACAGGTAAGTACAAGATCGTGCCGGGCAAGCCTCTTCCGCCTGAATTGCTGGAAGAGAACGTGGCTGACGTGGAAGCCGGCGCGGCCAACATGATCAAGCAAATCGAGAACGTGCGCAAGCACGGCGTGCCCGTGGTCGTGGCCATCAACTCCTTCCCCACGGACACCGAGGCCGAATACGAAGCCATCAAGCGCATTGCTCGCGACGCGGGCGCGTTCGACGCGGTGGTCGCGACCCATTGGGCCGAAGGGGGCAAGGGAGCCGTCGCCCTGGCCGAGGCCGTGGCCGCAGCCGCAGATCAGCCCAACGAATTCCGCTTCCTCTACGAACTGGATTGGCCCATCAAGAAGAAGATCGAGACCATTGCCAAGGAGATCTACGGTGCCGCGGACGTGAAGTACGAACCCAAGGCCGAGCGCCAGATCAAGCGTTACGAAGAATCGGGGTTTGGCAACCTGCCCATCTGCATTGCCAAGACCCACCTGAGCCTGAGCCACGATCCGAAACTGAAGGGAGCCCCCACGGGCTTTACCTTCCCCATCGTGGACGTGCGCGCGGCCGTCGGCGCGGGCTTCATCTACCCCCTCGCGGGCGAGATCCGCACCATGCCCGGCTTGCCGACCCATCCCGCGGCAGAGAACGTGGACATCGACGAGAACGGTCGCATTGTTGGCTTGTTCTAAGCGAACGCGCGTGATGCGTGATACGCGATCGCGTATCACGCATCACGAATCCCATCACACAGCACAATCTCTCGCCCCGGCCGTGCACCACACCATGACGCGGGGGAGATCCTAATTCCTTTAGGGGAGCAGAGGAGCGATGGCTTACGAACCTACCTTCATGGCGGATTCCTCCCGTACCGAAGCCTCCTGGCGCCAGGAGATCATCACCGTCTGCCACCTCATGCACCAGAAGGGCTTTGTCGTGGGCAAGGACGGTAACGTCTCTGTACGCTTGGCCGAAGACCGCTACCTGATGACCCCCAGCGGGTTCAGCAAAGGGCTTTTGCGGGAGGATGACCTGCTCATCGTGGATGGGACGGGCCGTGTCCTGGCTGGCCGCGAGGGTCTTAAGCCCACCTCGGAAGTGTTCCTGCACCTGGAAGCATACCGCCGCCGACCGGACATACGCGCGGTTGTTCACGCCCATCCACCCCTGGCCGTCGCCCTGAGCATGGCTGGCATCTCCCTGGCCCGCTGCGTGCTCCCGGAAGTTGTGATGACGCTGGGTATGATCCCCACTACTGAATACGCCATGCCCGCGTCCATGGACGGTCCCCGTGTTCTGGCCGGCCTTATTGAGAAGTACGACGCGCTTATTCTTAAGCGACATGGTTCCCTCACCGTGGGCAAGAGTCCGTTGGACGCGTACCTGATCCTGGAGAAGGTGGAGCATGTGGCCCTGGTCCTGAAGACATTGCTGGAAATCGGTCGCGAGGACCCGTTGACCAAGGAGGAGATCGCCCGCATGATCGCCTGGCGCATGGAGAAGGGACTTATGCGTCCGGGCCAGATGGAGGACTTTTGCCGGGAATGTGGGGTGTGCGAGGAGGATGTCCGGCCCTTCCTGTCCACTTAACGCGAGGGCGAACTTGCCTCATGCCCACAATGTGATTACAATGCGGAGTGGCTGTGCCCCCATCGTCTAGCCAGGCCTAGGACACGGGCCTTTCAAGCCCGCGACAGGGGTTCGAATCCCCTTGGGGGCACCACACAGGGGCGGGATGCGCATCCCGCCCCTTTTCTTGTTCAGGGGAATGATCTCGGGAGCGAGGACAAAGTCATGCGTGTTATCGGTCTCATGTCGGGTACATCCGCAGATGGGACAGATGTGGCTGTTGTGGAAGTTCACGGCGCCCCGCCCCGGCTGCAATGGCATCTGATATGCTACACCACTGTTCCCCATCCCCCTGATTTGCGGAAGGCGATTTTCGATGTCATGCACCCTCACACCGGCACGGTTGACCGTGTGTGCGCGCTCAACGCTCGGCTGGGGGAACAGTTCGCTCACGCGGTTCACCACGCGTTGACCTTGTGCGGCCTAACGCGCGAGGACGTGGACTTGATTGGATCTCACGGCCAAACCGTGTGGCACGCGCCGCACGGTTCGCCCCCGGCCACCCTGCAGATTGGTGAAGCCGCGATCATTGCCGAACGTACGGGCATCCCCGTGGTGAGCAACTTTCGAGCCCGGGACATGGCCGCGGGCGGCCAGGGTGCTCCGCTGGTCGCGTACGTGGATGTGTTGCTGCTCACCCATGATACGGTGACGCGTGCAGCACAGAACATCGGCGGTATCGGCAATGTCACCTTTCTTCCCCCGCGCTCTCATCCAGAACTCGCACCCCTCGCGTTTGATACGGGCCCGGGGAATGTCCTGATAGACCACATCGTGTCCCTGGCCACGGAGGGACAGTGGACGTACGATAAGGATGGCGCGTTGGCAAGACAGGGGCGGGTGGATGAAGATTTGCTGGCTGAATTGCTGCGCGATCCCTACTATCGGTTGGCCCCCCCTAAGTCCACCGGTCGCGAGCACTTTACGTTAGAATACGCGCGAGAAGTGTGGAAAAAGGGGATCGCGCGAGGGTTACGCGGATCGGATATTGTGGCCACAGTAACGGCGCTGACCGCGTACACCATTATTCAGGCGTACCGGGAATTTCTGCCCCGTTTTCCCGAGGAGATTATTGTTAGCGGTGGGGGCGCGCACAATCCCGTGTTGATGGCATTCCTTGTGGACTTGGCCAGGCCGGCCCGGGTCATCACTTCGGATGAGGTGGGTATCCCCGCGGATGCGAAGGAGGCGCTGGCCTTTGCCATTCTGGCTTATGAAACCTGGCACAAACGGCCAGGGAATCTTCCCCAGGCTACTGGTGCGCGCCACCCCGTCGTGTTGGGGGACATCACTCCCGCGTAAGTGTTCCCCTTGCATGGCCATGTTTTCGGATACCCAAGGCGAGGAAGGCATGGTGGGGGGTGCTTGGGAAACAGGCCAGGACATTTGCCAAAAAATGCAGGCTCAAGTAGCCTAATAGCGTGTTTGTTCATTGACAGTTGAAATCCACGAACTTGAGGTGGGGCGATGTGGTACCATAAGTGGAAGCCCGGTGTGCACAGACATGTTCTGTTGGCCCTTGCCGGTCTAATGTGGACCGGGGTGGGGCTTATGTTGATGGGGCGCGCAGCCATCTGGTTGAGTGTCAAGCCGTACATCACCGCTTACCTTATTGCCGGCATAAGTACGGTCCTGGCCTTTGCGGCCTATTACTTTGGTTTTACCAAGACGGTGGAGAAGAACATCCGTCGTTTGTGCTTGTTGCCCGAACGGACGTGCCTTTTCGCGTTCAATTCCCCCAAGGGGTATTTTATGATCTTCCTGATGATTGGGTTGGGAATTGCTTTGCGTCGTTCTCCGTTGCCTCGTGAGATATTGGCGTTTATTTACATTATCATGGGGGGCGCACTGTTCCTGGCCAGTTTTCACTTTTATTATCGCTTATGGCATGTAGCCTATCGCCGTCAGCCGTGTTACGTGCCTGAGGAAGAGTGAGGTCATGGTCCCTGTGCCCAGGCCTGAGGCCATTCGCGCCCGGTTGATTGTCAACCCCGCGGCGCGTAATGGTCAACGAACCGAGGACTTGGAACAGGCTGTACGCGTGCTTCGCAAGCACGGGTGGACGGTTGATCGGGTGAACAGTGAGTATCCCCGCCACACGCGCCAACTGGCTCAGGAAGCCGTGCACCTGGGGTACAATGCGGTTGTTGTGGCCGGCGGGGATGGGAGCATTGGTCAGGCCGCGGATGGATTGGCCGGCAGTGATGTGGCGTTAGGTATCATCCCCGCGGGCACAGGGAACATTCTGGCCCGTGATCTGGGATTGCCCATTCCTGTCCCCTGGTATCCTACGGCTTTCACGGACGCGGCTCAGATGTTGATCTCCTCTTTGTGGCATCGTATTGACCTGGGCGTCATTGAGGATGATGAGGGCCATGTGTTTCGGTTCATCAACTGGGGAGGCGCGGGTTTAGACGCGAAGGTCACCCTTCGGGTGGAACCCCATCCGGAGGAGAAACGGAAATGGGGTATTGCTGCCTATGTGTTGCCCGCGGTACAGGAGGTTTTTTCCTATGAGGCCCCCTATTGGCGGATTCGTATCGGGGAGGAGCGCATCGAAGGCAGGTATTACCTGGTCGTGGTGAACAACAGTCAACTCTACGCGGCGGTTGTTCGCTTGGCACCGGAAGCCCGGTTGGACGATGGACTCTTGGATGTGTCCCTGGTGCCGGGGAAAAATCTCCAGGATTTCTTGGCCCGGCTATCCCGCCTCGCTTTGTTTCGACGTCCTGTCGGCGATGATATTCTGGTCCGGCAGGCGGAGGAGATATACGTCGAGGCGGTCCCGCCACAACCGGTCCACCTGGACGGGGATCCCATCACTCACACCCCGGTGCGGGTGTACGCGGATCCCCTTGCCCTTACGTTGATGGTGCCCGCGGGCCCCCAGTTTCCCGCTCATTTGTTCCGCGAGAGCGCGGCACTTCGCCAACGCAGTCCGTTCTCCTTGGAGTTGCCCTGGTGGAAATGATGCAGACGTGGACGGTTTCTGATCTGACGGCACACATTAAGGCTCTGATCCTTTCGGACGATGTTTTGCGAGATGTCTGGATTCAGGGCGAGGTGTCCAACTTTGTGCGTTATTCCTCTGGTCATTGCTATTTTAGCCTGAAGGATGCGGGAGCCACGCTTTCCTGTGTTATGTGGCGTTCTGTGGCCGACAGTCTTCCCGCTTTGCCTCAAAATGGGGATCAGGTTTTGGCCCATGGACATGTTAACGTGTACGAAGCACGGGGCGCGTATCAGTTATACGTGGATTACATTCAGCCTGCAGGCGTTGGGGATCTGCACGCGGAGTTTGAGCGGCTGAAGTCTCGGTTGGAAGCAGAGGGGCTGTTCGCTGCTGAGCGCAAACGTCCACTCCCGCGGTGGCCCAAGCGCATTGGCGTGGTCACTTCACCGCACGGCGCGGCTTTGCGGGATATTGTGCGGGTCATCCGCTCTCGCTTTCCCAATGTGGAGATTGTTCTATCCCCTACGCTGGTTCAGGGGAGTGAGGCGCCACCGCAGATTGTGAGGGCCCTGGACGCGCTCATTCAGTACGGTCGGGTGGATGTTATTGTTCTGGCCCGCGGGGGTGGATCGTTGGAGGATTTGTGGGCATTTAACGATGAGCGGGTGGCGCGGGCTATTGCCCGTTCGCCCATCCCCGTGGTGAGCGGCGTAGGCCACGAGACCGATTTCACCATCGCGGATTTTGTGGCGGATGTGCGCGCTCCCACTCCTTCCGCGGCAGCCGCGGCCGTGGTACCCGATGGGAAGGATCTGGATAGGCAACTCCGCGCGTACGAAAGTCGGTTGACGCAACTGGTGCGCGCGTATGTGGAGGAACGTCGGCAACATTTGCTGGCCGAGGAGCGCGCGTTGCGCGTGTACAGTCCCCAGGCGCGCGTGGAGGTCGCTCGCCAGAATGTGGACGATCTCACCGCGCGCTTGCACCGGGTGGTGCAGCATCAATTGACGTTCGCGCGCGCTCAGGTCAAGGGGTGGGAGGACCGGCTTGAAGCGCTGAGTCCCCTCCGTGTGTTGGAACGGGGGTATGCTCTTATACACCGTGCTGATGGGTCGCTCGTCACGTCGGTGCATCAGGTGGGCTCTGGTGAGCATGTGTGGATACGTTTGCGTGACGGGCGCTTGGAAACATGGGTTGTGGACAAGGAGGAGGAGACATGAGTGGGCCGATAGAGAATCTCTCCTTTGAGCAGGCCTTCGCGGAACTGCAGGAGATCGTCCGCATCCTAGAGGAGGGTTCGCGCCCCCTGGCGGACACGCTGGCCCTCTACGAGCGGGGGATCCGTCTGGCCCAGCATTGCCATAAGTTGCTCGACGAAGCCGATTTGCGCATTAAGCAGTTGATCCCCAACGGGATGGGCGGATACGATGAGGAGGATTTTACCGGCCCACTGGACAGTCGCTAAGCGTGCAGGCGATCCCGAATGGTCTTGGCCATCTCCCGGGCCCGGGCAGGAGCATCCCCCACGTAGTTGCGCACATCCAATAAGGATCGTATTCGCGTTGCAGGCACCCAGCGGGTGATGCGGGTGTCCTGACAGAGCATGTCGATAAGTGGGTTTTCCTTCCCCTGCTGAATGGCGTGCCACGCGCGCATGCTGTGTTCTCTGATGACTTCGTGCAATTGTTGACGGTCCGCGCCGTTGCGCACTGCTTCCATTAGGACCCGTTCTGTGGCCGCGAAGGGGCCGTATGTGTGCAGGTTGCGGGCGATGTTGATGTCGTTCAGGTGCAGGCCTTTGAGGATGCGCGCGCAGCGACGCAGGAGTTCGTCGGCGGCCAGGAAGGCTTCGGGCAAGACTACGCGACGGTTGGCTGAATCGTCCAGGGTGCGTTCCAGCAGGGAGTGCGCCGCGTTGTCCCACAGGACGCGCGGCAGCACGGCCAGAAATCGGGCTATGCTGTCCATGTTCTCCGCGTTTATGGGGTTGCGCTTGAAGGGCATGGCCGAAGATCCCACTTGAAAGCGCCCGAAGGGTTCGTGCCATTCCCCAAAAGGGGGTGATTGGAGTACGCGCAGGTCGAACGCGAAGCGGTACAGGGTCATGCCCAGGCCGGCCAACGCGCTTATCACTTCCCACTCCTGGCGTCGGGGATATGTTTGGTGGGTTACTGGGTAGGCGGGCAGGGAAAGTTTGGCCATTACCCGCTGTTCGAACTCGCGGGGAGTCCACCCATGGTCTTGCAGTAATTCCTGGTAGGAGGCGGATGTTCCCACCGC
>Ga0256914_1000542_pt1 | contig 37202 bp, 27 predicted proteins | sample HulkmetaG_FD_191571 | JGI IMG/M metagenome (GOLD analysis project Ga0256914, IMG submission 191571) | Hydrothermal chimney microbial communities from Main Endeavour vent field at the Juan de Fuca Ridge, Pacific Ocean - Hulk | ecosystem: Environmental > Aquatic > Marine > Hydrothermal vents ... | reverse complement strand
TTGGAAACGCGTCCCTGAAAAAGCCGCTGACCCTTGGTACCACGTCTATCCTCGGCCTCCCAAGCTCTTTCAAGGAGATGGCCTCTATGCCTGTGACCTCCCCACTGGTCCTGTGCCACACTGGTCTGAGCCCCATGAGGTAGTAGATCTCGGCAATATCATCACCTCTGGTCCGCATGGTGGCACCGCCGTAGACCAGTATCCCTACTGAATCAGGATATTTCCCCGTCTCCTGGAGATAACGTTCAAGCAGGGCATCTCCCAGCCTCTTTCCTGTCTCCCATGCAGAAGGGGATGGTATCTTCTTGGGGTCAACCGAATAAAAATTCCGGCCTGTGGGGAGGATGTCCGCCTGTCCCCTGGTAGGGGCCCCTGATGGCCCGGGTCTTACGAATCTGCCTGACATGGCTGTGATTGAGGCGTCAAGCTCCTCCTTGCAGAGCGTTATGTTGGGTACAAGCACCTCTGCAACATAGCGGAGCACCTGTTCAACTCCAGGGGAGGTGGAGATGACTGCCACTGATGCAGGATCAAAATCGGAAGCAGAGAGCCTTGATACAAGCTCAACCGCCTTTTCGTGGGCCTCTGCCATGATGTCTCCGCCCGTGCGGTTTCCATACTGTTCAAGACGTCTGCCCCTGTTTTCAAGCAGGTGGTCAAGGTCGAATCCCATCTCCTCAAGGATTGCCTGCCTGAGAGACGGTACATCCCCGTTATCTATACGGGTAAGCTGTACAATGAACTCCACAAGCCTCTCCCCTTCAGGAGGCATGCCAAGGGTGTGAAGCCCGTCATTGATCATGGTATCCGAAAGCTCGTGGAGGTAGCTGTGGAGCTTTTCAAGGAACTGGTCGAATGCGGCCATTGCCTGGTCCCTGCGTATGTCTATATCGCGGTGCAGGTTTGCCGCCTCTACTGCCTCCCATATCATGGGCTTCAGGACAGAGAGTTTCGATGGGTCTTCGGATGCCGCAAGGTGCCACTCTTCAAGCAGGTTTTCAATGCCGGCCAGGTCTTCGTAAAGGTCCGCATTGGTGGCTGCCGGGGTGAGATGGTCAATTATGCAGGCAAAACTCCTGCGTTTTGCCTGGGTACCTTCAGACGGGTCGTTTATGATGTAGGGATAGACGTTTGGAAGCTCCATTATGGCAAGGTCAGGATAACAGCTTTCTGAAAGGCCCAGGGCCTTTCCTGGCAGCCATTCAAGGCTTCCGTGCTTTCCCACGTGTATCACCACATCTGCCCTGAACCTGTCACGTATCCAGCGGTAATGGGCCAGGTAGTGATGAGGTGTGGAGAGCCAGGGGTCGTGATACAGCTTGTCTATGTTTTCCAGGCGGCCGCGGGGCGGCTGTATGGTGATATACATGTTGCCGTTTATAATGCCAGGAAAGAGGAGCGTTGCGTCATGCACGAACAGTTCGCCTGGGGGCTTTCCCCAGTCCTCTCTCATCTTGTCCCGTACGTCTGCAGGAAGCTCCCTGTCCCACTTCATATACATTTCAGGTCCGGCAGTTGCTTCAGCCCTTTCTGCCATGCGTTCAGGGGTTATCCAGCGCCTGTCTGTGGTCATCCTGCCAAGCAGTTCCTGTGAAAGCTCATCTCCTGATCCATAGTTTTTATCAATGGTGTATCCTTCCTGTTTCATGCGGTCCAGCAGGGCCTTCACAGAGGCAAAGCTGTCCAGTCCTGCAGCGCAACCTATGCGGTCGTCGCGAGGGGGATAGTGATGAAAGATGATGGCAACCCTGCGGCTGCTGTTTTCAGTGCGTGACAGTCGTGCCCAGTTCAGGGCAAGCCGCGTCATCTTGTCAACACGTTCCGGAATGGGACAGTTGCGGGTTATCAGTCCGCCTGTCACAGGGCACTGCTCCTGCTGTTCCCGTGTGGCAACGGCAACTGTTATGAGATTTCCGTCAAATTCGGGCTGGGCAGCAGAAAAGCTCACGTCCATGCTGCTCATGCCCTGCTGCGACTCCTGCCATGCCGAAAGGGATGACATGGACATCATGGCCTGGATCACAGGCACCCCAAGCCTTTCAAGAAGTTCTCCATACTCAGGGGCTGTAAGGGTTAGACTGAAGAGGAGAGGATTTATCAGTACCTGTATCCGCGCCTTGTGGCCGTCCATGAAGAAGTGCTCGACTATGTAGTCAGCCCCCTTGTTTCCGCGTTCTTTGTCCTTGTAACGCAGATGGAACACCGGAATCACATTTGCGCCCTGGGCCTCGATGCTCCTTATAATGGCATCTATGAAAGAGAGGTTGTTGTTCACCCAGTAGGTCTGGTAGAACCAGAGCCCAACTGTAAGTCTTTCAGACCGCACCTTTTTTTTCAGATACTCCTCAAGCCCGGGCACCCCTTGAAAATCAGGATGATATATCCCCTGGTCAGGTAGTTCCACAGGCGGTTCCGCAGTGGTCCTGTCCCCGGTGGCAAGGCCATTCAGAAAGTGAAGCAGCCGCACGAAATTCAGGTGACCTCCCTGCCTCATGTAGGCACTTATGGTGTTCCATTCCTCTGATCCAAAGGCCGTGCTGTGCTTCCTGGCTGCCTCAACGGCGTCCTCGTCCCCTCCAGCCGGCTGGATGTGGATCATGGGCCGCTTCTGTGGCGGGGTCTTTCCAATGGCATCCACAAAAGGGCCGAATGCAGGACAGGATGCCTGTCCGCCATGCAGGTTTATGATTACTATGTCAGAGGAGAGGGCTGAACGCACAAAACGCTCCTGCTGAGCCCTGTCCACAAGCTGGGTCTGTGTCCTTGCAGTAACATTTACCTGGCCACCCTCCTTGCGGTAGGAAGTGACGGCGCTTCCCAGGCAGCCAAGCTCCATGCCACCCGATGAGAAGTAGCACAGGGAGAAACCCGCATTTCCGCTCATATCCTCTCCTCCATGACTTCAAGTAGTTGGCTCGTTGTGTTAACAGGGGTCAGACCGCATAATCGGGTCTCATCCGGAGCGGTGTCCTGCTGCCTCAGGCTGAACACCGGCTTTCCAAGGGTAGCCGCATGCTCTATGAGCTGGAGGTTGTTCTTATAGGCTCCTGACGCGTAAAATCCAGTGTCGATTACAGCCTGGCACTTTGAGATTCTGGTCAGGGCCTGTGCCAGTGTCTCCACAGGTATGGCGCTTTCAGGCGGATGGACAATACATTCGGCCCCGAGCCCCTTTGCCACAAAGCAGTCCAGATCATTTGATAGCAGCACGCCTGTTGACAGGGCGTATCCCTGTTTGGCAAGCGTGCGATAAACGCTTGCGCCTGTACCCATGCCTGCTACCACAAATACCCTTCCCCTGTGGCAGTCGCCTCTGAGTTCAATGGAGCCGAGGTGACTGCTGAAGCAGGCAGAGTCAAAGTCATAGAGTGTGGAGACGTTTGCAGACGTGAGCACCTCTTCGGGGTATCCGAAGTGGGTGATGACGCCGTCCTTCACCAGTGCCACCCTGTCCGACACCTTTGACGCTATATCAACGTCGTGAAGGGAGGCTATGACAGCGATGCCCTCTGACTGGCACAGGTGCCTGAGTATGGTCATGACCTCCATGCGGTGTTTGAGGTCAAGGTGGGCCGTAGGTTCGTCAAGGAGCAGGATGGCAGGCTCCTGGGCAAGGGCACGCGCCACCAGCACCTTCTGTTTCTCTCCGTCACTGAGGCTTGCAAATTCCCTGGACTGCAGCTCCTCTGCGTGTACTGCCCTGAGACAGCGTTGTACCACCTCTCTGTCTCGCTGGCTGAGCCTGCCGAGAAAGTCTGTGTGCGGGTAGCGTCCAAGGGCCACAAACTGGAAGACATCGAACAGTGGAGGAGATACCTTTTCTGTAAGGACCACTGCCATGATTCTGGCAAGTTCTGCCTGCCGGATATCTCTTATGTCCCGGCCATCAATTGTGATGGTGCCTGATACGGGCTGGAGGTGCCTTGACAGGGTCCTGAGAAGGGTGGTCTTTCCTGCGCCGTTCGGGCCAAGGAGTGTAACAAACTCGCCCCTTTCAATACCTATATTGATATCCCGTATTACAGGGGCGTTTTTATATCCTACAGAGAGTCCTTTGCATTCCAGGACACTTTTTCCTCTTTTTTCAATATGGCGTGTCATAGCTGCACCTGTTTTTTCATAAGCAGACGTATCACTACCGGTGCGCCAAAAAATGCAGTAATGGCTGATAAGGGGAGTTCTACAGGAGAGAGCAGGAAACGGGCTGCAAAGTCACATCCGCTTGCCACCAGTGCGCCAAAGAGCAGGGTGGCGGGGATGAGTACGCGGTTGTCAGAGGTGGAGAAGACCATGCGTGCCATATGAGGCACGGCAAGGCCAATGAATGCCACAGGGCCTGCCATGGAGGTGATCATTCCTGCAAGGGCGCACGCGCAGAACAGTATGGCCATGCGGAGACGCCTGACGTCTATTCCCATTGAAAGTGCGTATTCCTCGCCGAGCAGCATGGCGTTGAGCGGTTTTGCCATGAGATATACAGACATGACGAGCAGGGACCCAATGCCTGCCAGGAGCCATATCTCAATCCACTTGAAACCTGAAAAGCTCCCAAGTTGCCACAGAACAAACCCCTTTACCTGCTGTTTTTCAGCAAGTGCCATGAGTACGGCGGTTACAGCGTGGCACAGATAGCCCATCATAAGGCCCATTATCAAGAGGGTTATCCCGTTTTTCACCCTTGCGGCAATGGCGACCACCACTGCCATCACGCCGTATGCGCCTGCTATTGCTGCCAGTGCCGTGGCAAAGGGGCCCAGAAAGGCAATCTGAAGGGCAATGGATGTTAGCATCACAAGTGAGACCATGAGGGTGGCACCGGATGAAATGCCGAGGATGAATGGGCCAACTACCGGGTTCCTGAAATAGACCTGGAGCAGAAGGCCGGAAACGGCAAGCCCCCCTCCGCAGAGTACGCCTGCCAATGCCCTTGGGAGTCTGATCTTCCAGACAATGAGGCTTTCGGTGGAGCCATCAGGCCTTATCAGGCAGTGCCAGAGTCTGGAAAGTGACAGAGGAACGCTCCCCCAGCAGATATTCAAGAGCACCAGGGCAGCTATGGAAGCGGCAAGGAGCATGAAGATGGTCGTATGGGAAAGTGCGGTATGGTGTGACAGGTCATGCCTGTATGCTGAAAGTTTCTGGCCTATCATCTTGCAGCCCCTTTCTCTGCATTCGTGTGGCCTTGTGCGGCCTTTGTTGCAGCACGCCTCTCTGTGTGTGCCTGCCTGCTGTTCTTTTGTACAGGGTCTCTGTCCGGAAGGGGCTGGAAGTAGCGCAGTTCATATCCCGGATAGAGATCCGGATGTATTATGGCTGCAAGTTCCAGGAATATCTCATCCAGTTTGTCACCTGACTGGGCGTATATAGGAAGTGGCGCATACACCCTGCCCCCTGGGCCAAGGGGTTTTATCCCTGCGATAATGGGGTTCATGCGGGCAAGTGCCTGTTTTGACGTGGCCCCTGTCTCAGGGGTACGGTACGTGAAGTAGATATCCGCGTCCTTTCCGCTGTACAGAAAGCGCTCAAGTGATATCTCAATGCATGATGTGCCGTAGATGTCCTTAAACAGGTAGCCGCCATTTACTATGGTCACAAGCTCACCTATCCATGCATTTCCAGGCTCCACCAGTACCCGTTTTTCATATATGTCTCCCCACATGACCTTGGGTTTCTCAAAGGCCGAGGCAGTCCTGTTCCTTATATCCGATAGTGCAGCGCTGATGCGGCTGAAGTAGGCATCTGCCTCCTTCTCCCTTCCAAAAAACGGGGCAAGAAACTTCACAAAACTCATGCGCGCGCTTAGGCACATGGCGACCGGCGTAGTGGTAATGACGCACGCTATGCCAAGCTCATCGCACATGGGAATGATGGACGGATCCCATGTGAGCACAAGTTCAGGCCTCTGTTTTTTGAGGAGTTCAAAATCAATGGCATTGGGATAGCCTATCCATGCGATCTTTCCTGACTTCATACCCCTTATCACACTGTCCACATACCACTTGTCCACAGGCTGGGTTACTCCCACAAGGGTATCTTCCAGCACTCCGAGGACGTTAAGTGTTGCCACGTCAAAGGCACTGTACGCCACTACCCGTCTGACAGGTGTGCGTATGATCATGGTTGGGGCATAACCTTCAGGTGCAGGCGCACCGCGTGGTACAAGGGCAAGGGTGCGGCCCGCTCCGTCCCGGACCAGGGTCAGTGTATCGTTCACCCTTGTGACACTGAACGCCCCTATCTGCAGAAACGATTTCTTCTTGGGATCTGTACTGCGGTCACAGGCAGAAAGGGCAGGGAAGATCATGACAATAAGGATCATAGCAATCCACCTGTTTTTCAGCATGCATGCCTCCTTTCTGCCCGCAGGCGCGGATGCAGACAGAGGTATCCTGTCAGTCCTGTAACAAAGACAATTATTCCGGCAATGTAGATCATCATGCCTGGGTCCTTTCTGATGTCGATTACCACGTACCTCCTGCTGTTTATGGCGCCTTGCCTGCTGGGCGCAAATTTTTGCAGGAACAGGGCATACCCCCGGAACAGGCCAGGACTGTTGAAGCCGATATCAAATGTGCGTTTCCCCGATTTATCCTCTGCACGTATTCTGATCCTGGGGGTTATGACACTTCCGGAAAAAGCCTCCAGACGCGTGCCTTTATAGACGGGAAGTTTCATTGAGACCAGCTCAAGCCTCAGAGGGGTGTTGGGGACTGCACTTGTCCTGCCCGGTATCAGCACAATGCCTGATTCCGTCTGTCCCAAGGTGTAGCTTGCAAGATAGCCCGCAAGAACAAGCACCATTCCTGCATGCATCATATGGATCAGTAATGAAAAAACTGTCCGCTGCTTCCTGGGTCGGGTGCGTGTGTCCTTCAGCCTGAGAAGCCTTGATACTGTGCAGCAGAGGGTATTTACTGCGAGAAGGGCTGCAAAAAAGAGAAACAGAAAGAACCATGCCGTGTATTGCAGGTGTGCTGTTCCATATGTCTCCATCCATGACCATAAACCTATCTGGTTCATGGGTTCAAACATGGTGTCCCGTCCGGCAACAGATCCGTAGGCCAGACACATGGTCATGGCCATGAGCAGAAGCAGCACTACGGCAAGGCGTATGCTGAGGAAGATGCCGGCAAGTGAGGCTGGACTCACTATCTTCCGGTCCTTCATGACCCTGCCACCTGCTGCAAGAACCCTCTGAAAGGTCCTGTATCAGAGACGCATGACAGGACTATCACCAGAAGGCCCCCTGCTGCCATTGATATTGGTTGCAGCCTTGCAGCCCATGTCCCTGTGTAGTGCATGTGCAGTACCGCCACCCAGTAGAACCACATGGCCATCAGGCAGGTGATGCCCGGGTCATGCCAGATGACAGGAGTGCCCCAGCCTGTCAGGGACCATATTTCTCCGCAGAATATTGAGATGGTGAGCCAGGAAAAACCGTATATTGCATAGGTGTAAGCCCATCTGCTGTCCTGAAGCGAATTTCCGGCCCTGATAACTCCTGCGGCCTCTATGCCTGAGACTATGAACATGGCCCTGGCAGCCATTGAGGCAAGCAGGAATGCATGTGCCCACAAGGTGGCTGAACGCCTGAAGGGCAGATAAAAATCCTTGGGGAAGAGAAACTGTACTGTGCAGAGCAGTAATATTACCGCTGGAAGCAGGAACCGTTCTGTGTCGTTGCCCGGGCCTTTCCACAGCCATATGCCTCCCAGAATACACGTGGTGCCGTGGAGGGCTATATACATGGGCAGCATGGGAAATGCGTGGTAGTATCTCAACAGAAAACCCGCGGAGCATGCGGCAAACCCTGCTGCCTTGGCCGCAAGGACCAAGCTCTGTTTTTGGTTCATCTGCTCCAGTATTAGTCCTGAGCCAAAGCCTGCAATACTGCAGAGCAGAAGAATATGTCCGTTTGTCATGCTTTAACAGCCTGCCGGGTCACTCTGTCGGACCATCAGAGTGCCTGGCTCGTCTTTCAGGGATATGTCATGGCAAAAAAAAACCCGAATCTGTCCATTAGCAAAAATAAACAGATTCGGGGATCCCTGATTTTCCCACGAATTTTATGTAGTGCCTCACCCCTGGTCCACGAGGGTGCAGCATGGAGCGCACTGAAGGTGCACTCTGAGGCCATTGATTCATCACCAGTATGAATCAGCCTGTTTCCAGGCAGGTCTTCTGACTTCCGGATCCATCTACTTGCCGCGCCTTCCCATTGTCGTATGACAACAGTGACGTTCCTTGCGGCTTTCGTCCCCGGTTACAGCGGCGGGCCCGTCCCGGATTCTCACCGGGTTCCCTGTTAGGCTGTCTCCAGCACCTGAAAACTCGCATAGAAATATCAGGTGATATCAGTGGCGTCAAGGCGGTTCAGCCATGAAAATGCAACTGATCATTCTGAAAAATTATATTACCCAAATTTTCATGTTACGCCGCTACACCGTTGGTAACACCCCCAGCCATGAAAATCTCCGGCCACGGCCTCAGTTTTCACGATAAATTTGCAGCTATGAGCCTACGCCATGTATCCTGGGTCATCCAGCCTGAAGACCACCTTTCTGAAAAAATCTATCATTGCCTTTCTCATCTTCAGTATCTTAACCTGTTCGGGGATGAGGTCAGAGATGGCGCTTTTCATGATGGACATCTTGTATTCGATGTGGCCTGTGAGCCGATTGTCAAGATACCATGCGTACATGAGACCAAACAGCAGGCCAGGCGGGGTAAAACCCTCCATGCCGTTTATGAGCCTGGTGTAGAAAGGACTGTCTTTTGTAACCCTGTTCATGCGTGCAAGACAGAGATACTCATGTAACTCCTGGTCTGAGAGAAAACATCTCCGTTTCGATTCGGTCCTGATTTCCAGCCTGAATATCTTTCCAATCTGCCTTCCCTCCTGCTCTATCACCACTACAGACTTGTCCTTTGCATAGTTTCCGAGAAGTGATTCACCAAGGGCAACGAGAAATGATGTCTCAAAGGGGTGCTTGCGCCAGATTACATCCTTTCTGATCCTGATCATACCGTCTGCAGGGTCAAAGAAGGATAGAATGTTGTCCCATTCCTGGCTCCGTGTCCATGACTCCTGATCTACCAGCTCGATCCCGTTTATGAACTCCAGGTGTTCGGGCAGTATGTCCTTGTGGTGCCAGAACAGATCCATGAGGGCGGGCCACAGGGTTTCAGGCACGCACAGCGCGTTGAGCCGCTGCCTGATGGCAGTGTATCTGTGGCACATGACCGTGCCGCCCACTATGATCTCATGCCTTGCGCCGGAGGCCGGCAGGATGAACGGGTCATGATGGGCCAGGTCAATGTGTTTGCGCGCAGCCCATAATGTCTGTATGGCAAGGGAAAATGCCTGCGGGTCGTGCTGAACCACCAGCATTTCACGCAGGGCCTTTTCAGAAAAGATGCTTGCCTCCACTGGCTTGAGCCCCTGGGCTTCTACCCGGAGCGCATCAAGGTAGATGGGTACCTTGTCCTCCACGGCGTAACGCTGGAGGATGCTTCCGGGAATGTCCTTTAGGCCCAGTACCAGCACCTGGTGGAACAGGTCCTTGACACCTCCTGGTATGTTCCTGCTGTAGGCTGCCACCAGATCAGATACATAAAAGCGCCTGGCAGGTTCGTCTCTGGATATGTCTGTCTCTCCTTCCTGTGCCCAAAGGTTGGCCACCAGTATCTTCAGCGCCCTGGTGTTCTCCCTGATGGCCTCGGCTATGCCAGGCACGTGAAGTACGGGGATGATGCTTGTATAGAGGCTTCCAGGGGCAAAGATCAGTATGTCAGCATCTCTTATGGAGTGGATTGCCTTGGCAGGGATATCAGGCTTGCGGGCAAACTGGACAAATACCCGTTCTATGGGATAACCGCGTTTTGTCACGGCAGACTTGTGCTCGCCTGTCACCAGCACACCGTTTGAGTACAGCACCTGAAGTCTGGCAGGAGTGGTGGAGCAGGGCAGAACAGCGAGGGGATCTGCGCCTATGAGTTGTGCCACATGACTTATTCCCCTTATTGTGGCACTATCAGACACTACATCAGATTGTCCGGACACAAATCTGTATATTGAAGATGCGAGTATGAGGTTGCCGAGGCACTGTGCCCGGTCCAACACCTCATGGAGTATACTGTGGGAGAAGAGGTGTTCGGTCAGGTCCCAAAGCCCCTTGTACATGGCATCAGGCAGTCTTGAAAGATCGGCTTCTGTATCATCTATCAGGGCTTGAGGCGAGGCTGGACGTGTTGCAAAGCGGTAGTTGAAGAGCTTGTACAGGGCCTTTGCCGTTTCCAGTGCATCCCGTCGGCCCAACCCGTAACGTTGCCTGAGAAACCGCCTCTGGATCGATGACAGCAACACGTGCCTGATGTCTCCCAGTGCTATGAGAGGCAGGTCCTTTAACAGCTCACCTGTTGAGCCGCCATCATCGGTTATGCAGGTAATGGCCCTTGTCTCAGGAAATATCTCTTTCAGGCCCTTGAATGGAGATAAGGGCCAGGAGGGACGCCTGCTGTCCCCCCCGATTATATTTGAAAGGCCTGTGCCGCCGCCAAACACCACTACCTTAACGGAAGAGGTGTCAGTGTTCCTGATGATACTGGCCAGCTCGTCCAGCCTGCTGGATATCTCCACTGGCAGATCGGGATCTGGGCCGTTTATCACAAGCTCTATGAGTTTTTCTGCAATATCCTCCCTGGGCACAAGGTCCATTGGGGTGATGGAGGTTGAAGATATCCGGTATAGGCATTCACCTATCTTGCTGTCAGTTCCCATTTTGTCTCCTGTATGTGGGCCTGGAGTAGTGGAGCGCGCAGCTCGTGGGCTGTTGGTGCAGACATGTCAATTTGATACAGGAGTTGATTTGCAACTTCAAGGTTTGTGTGCTCATGTTTGTGAATGGATTTGGTGTAACTGTTTTGCTTTCTGCATAATTCTGCATAATTTGAAACCGCGGCGGGATTACCGGGTTTGCATGATCTGGTGCGTCGGAGTCTTTGTTTAGCTGTGGGGCATTTGAAGTGCCACACTACGTCTGCGTATCCTCCTTGCATCTCATGCAAACTTGGGAATCACTCAATTCAGACAGGAGTGTATGTTATGACAAAGATGGAAAGGGGATTGCTCATCATACTTACAGGTAACGGAAAGGGGAAAACCACTTCAGCGCTGGGACAGTCCATGAGGGCTGCAGGAAACGGTATGCCCGTATGTTTCATCCAGTTCATCAAGGGCTCATGGAAGTATGGTGAGATAGAGGCCATGAAGCGGTTTTCAGATATAATCGACTTCAGGGTCATGGGGCGGGGGTTCACATGGAAATCGGATGATTTGGAAAAGGACAGGGCGGTTGCCGCTGAGGCATGGGAGTATGCGCAGACCGCCATGAACTCCGGCAGGTACAGGTTGGTGGTGCTTGACGAGTTCACCTATGTGATTAACTACGGTATGGTGGACAGGGACGCGGTGATGAGCGCCATTGAACACAGACCCCATGGCGTCCATCTGGTGATTACCGGCAGGGACGCGCCTGAGGAGCTGATAAATGTCGCGGACCTGGTGACCGAAATGAGGGAGGTAAAGCACCATTACAAAAAGGGGATAAAGGCCATGAGGGGCATTGAGTTTTGAGCGTTTAGTTTAACTGCCGAAAGGATACCGGACAGAGGGTTAAGTTGTATGTGGCTGCTGATTAGGCTGTTGACTTGAACGATACGAGCTGATATTAATACCCGACATTTTCATGGCCATGTTTCATGTCGGCCTGTCATATAGGTGCGATGCTTTTTTGATAATCGCAAGATGACAAAAACATAGACGATACGTTTTCAGATGCCTGTTGGTTGATGCGGATCGGGGCGGCGTCCCTGGCTGGCCATACCTGGCCTATACAGAGATGTCTTATGCCCATATCCGTTTGACCAATATTGAGGCTTAATAGGGAACCCGGTGAGAATCCGGGACGGGCCCGCCGCTGTGACCGGGGACCGAAACCGCTTGAATTGCCACTGCCAGCTTATCGTTGGTGGGAAGGTGCGGTGGAGGGATGATCCGGAAGTCAGAAGACCTGTCTGAAGACATTGGGCATGTCCCCGTGGACCGGGACAGGATGTCCGTGAGAAGTCCGAGGAAAATCAGGGAACCCCGGATCTGTGTCTGCAGGTCCGGGGTTTTTTTATCGTTAAGGTGGCCGGGCCTGCACATTGAATCGGTTGGAACGGATAAATCTGAAAGGAGGAGTATCTTTATGTGTGCAGGAGTCAGGATTTTTTTTGTAACAGTGCTGGTTACGCTTTTTTTCTCTGTGTCAGCCCCTGTGTGGGCTGAGGGTGACGGCCCGGCTTACAGTGCGGATGCGCTTGATGAGATGGTGGTGACGGCCACTCGCAGCAAGGAGGATGTTCGCGAGATTCCGGCCAAGGTGGAGGTCATAAACCGCAAGGAGATTGAACTCACCTCCGGGGTCACTCTTACCGAGCAGTTGAAGAAAAATTCGTCCATAGGGGTTATAGAGTATCCCGGAGCACTTGCAGGTATTGGAATCCGTGGGTTCAGACCGGAGTTTTCAGGCATAACGAAACACTCGTTGCTGCTGATAAACGGCCGTCCGGCAGGTGCCACAAACCTTGCCACCATCACGTCTGACAACATTCAGCGTATAGAGGTGCTGAAAGGACCGGCCTCGTCCCTGTACGGTGGAGAGGCCATGGGCGGCGTGGTAAACGTCATCACCATAAAGAACACCAATGCCCTGACCGGCAGGGCAGAGGCCGGTTTCGGCTCTTTCAAGACCAACTTCCAGAAGGGTGGTATTGGTGGAAAGATATGGCGGATGATTGATTTTGACATTGCTGCAAACAGGTATGAGCAGGCTGGAGATATCAGGATGGGCAATGGAGAGGAACGTGCCCATACCGGCTTTATCACCCGTGACGGATCGGTAAGGCTCGGCGCAGATATTGGCGAGACGTGGCGTGCTGATTTCAGCGTGGACGGGTATCAGGGCCGTGACATAGAGACCCCCGGGGATATTTTCGACGGAGATGCAAAGTCAGGCTACAAGGATATTGATCGCTTTGGACTTGATTTCAGGACAGGCGGGGAGCTGTTTGCCCACAACCGTGTGGAAGTGACTGCCTACAGGACAGGCGAATCATCGGAATATCACAAGCGCTACTACGGCTGGTCAACTCCTGTGGAGGTGGAGCCATACAGGAGCTATGACTCACACATAGACTGGTGGGGTGTCCAGTGCAAGGATGAGTATACCTGGGGCGCCCACCGGTTTGTGGCAGGCTTTGACTATCAGGACATAGACAAGGAGAGCCGGAGCTATAACCTGGACGGCTCAAGGAATGCCCCGTACTCGCCGGATGAGAGCCGTGAAAACTGGGCTGGCTACCTTGAGACAATATGGCGGTTTTTTAACGACAGGCTCACAATTACTGCCGGAGGCCGTTATGACCTCTTTGATGTAAAGACCAAAGAGACCCCTTACAAGACCGATTTCACACCTGGTTCAGAGGATTTTTCCAAATTCAGCCCCAGGGGAGGAGTAAACTACCTCTTTGACAGCGGTTTAAGGCTCCATTCCACCATTGGACAGGCCTTCGTGCCCCCTGATGCAGCAAAACTTGCCGGTTATTCCGAGAGGGTTGTGGGCGGAGTGACCATGATAACAAAGGGCAATCCTCACCTTGATCCCGAGACATCCACCACGTTCGATTTCGGGTGGGGATATGAGAAAAAGCCTTGGGGCTTTTCTTTTGATATGACCTATTTCCATACACACGTAAATGACAAGATCACCAGGGACAAGGAGGGTTATGTAACGACCTACAAGAACAGCCTGGATGCCAGGATGGACGGTATGGAGTTTGACATGCTGTTCGACCTGGGCAAACGCATGGGCTGGAACCGTTCACTCTCGCTGTTCACCAACTGTACGTGGATGATCAGGGCAGAGGAGGAGATCACCCCCCATGACTGGCAGGACATACACAATGTGGCAAGCTACACAGTCAATTACGGGATACAGTATGACGACGGCATGTTCGACGGGAAGCTTCACTTCAGGAGCCAGGGAAGCATGAAGGACTATGACTGGAATGCCGCTGGATATCCTGTGATAGAGTATCCGTGTTTCACTGTGGTTGACCTTGTGCTCGGTGCCACGTTCCACAAGCATCACAAGGTGATCCTGAGGGTGGATAACCTGTTTGACAAGTATTACTACGAGAAAAAGGGCTTTCCAAAGCCTGGTATCTCCGCGTATCTCAGTTACAGGTATCAGTTCTGATGAAGTAATGCATGCTGTTTCAGCCCCCTCTTGTCCATTCCGGGCATGGAGGTCATGAGCCTGCAAAACCCCGCGGGGTCCAGGCTCATGACCTCTACGCACAGGATCAGAGCGGCAATGGGGCGCCCTTTTCGGGTTTTGTTTGGCAGACTCAACTTCTGGTCTTGTGTTCTCCGGTTATGGGAAGACAACCTGGGATAGGATGAAAAATTACAGATCATGACTCAGTTTGGATACATTGGAAGAAAGATGCGGCTTCCCAGTCTGAAGGACAGGCCTGCGATAGTGATTGCCGCGTTTGGTACGAGCACCAGGGCAGGGGCTGTCTCAGAGATTTTCAGGAGGCGGATAGAGGAGGCGTTTCCCGATCATGAGATATTCCATGCCTGGACCTCTGAGATCATACGAAAAAAAATGAATCTGCCAGGATTGCACGAAACCCTGGCCCGGGTGGAGGCCTCAGGATTCAGAAAGGCGGTGGTTCAGCCCCTTCACATCTTTCCAGGCACTGAATACACACAGCTTGTGGAAACATGTACCGGTTTCCCAGGGCTTAGAGTGATTGTGGGAGAAACACTGCTTCACCGTTGGGAGTTCGTCAGGGAGATGTTGAAGGTGATAGAGCAGGAATTCCTCCCTGAATATGAGGGCATAAACATCCTTGCCCTGCATGGCACCCCCCTTGCCGCAGATCCGGTCAATGCGGTTTACCTCGGTTTTGAGCATCTTGTTAACGGTCTGTATCCTAATGTGTACGCGGCATCTGTGGAGGGAATCCCTGATGCCGGAGCTGTATTCAGCAAAATACGTCGTGACGTGACAGGCCGCAGTCTGGGACGGGCAAGGATCGTACCTGTAATGTACGTTGCAGGGCTCCACGCAGAAGAAGATCTGATGGGTGATGACGATAGCTGGCGTATGGTGCTTGAGGCCATGGGGTTTGATGTGGATATGCCTGTGGTACGGCATGATGGTCAGGAGTTTTACAAGGGGCTTGCGTGGTATCCTGAGATCACAGACTCTTTTGTGCAGCGTGTAAGTCGATCCCTGGAACTTATGGAATATTTTTAGACAGATTCCCCTGGTGGAATCACTGTGTCCGGTCCCGGGTGTGTTGGTGCTTGTGGTAGTTTCTTGCGATTCATACCAGAGGAAATTTTTTTGTCCTGCATGGGTGTTACTTTTATGAAAAATGTATTATTATGGGTTTGCAAAAATAACCGGGTACAATGCAACCATGAGGTTTTTGACAAGACTTTGGTACTGATATGACAGATTCCATAATGACTACTACTATACGTATTTCTTTGTTGTTGGCCTGCAGTTTCGTTCTGAACTGGCCAGGAAGAGTTCAGGCAGTCTCTAACACAGGTCCCGGTGCAATTCGGAAAGAGGTGGAACAGCCTGTGCGGCAGTCCATCAATATAAGAAAGGATACCCAGCACAGCAGGGAGAAATGGCTCGAGGAGCGTGACCGGATGCTCATGGAGCTTGACCGTATAGAGAACGAGAACAGGCAGCTTGAGGCAGAGAGGAAGAATCTTACTGCGCAGGTTGCAGATACGAGGCAAAGAATTGCACAAAAACAGCATGAGCTCAAGGGCATAAGACAGATATCCAGTGATATTGAGCCGTTTCTTCAGGAGACCTTCCAGTGGCTTGAACATGAGTGCAGTACAGGACTGCCGTTTCTGGAAAAGGAGAGACAGGAGAGGATGAAACGTCTCAAGGCACTCATGGACGATCCGGATTGCTCCATAAGTGAGAAGTTCAGAAGGCTCATGGAGGCCCTGCTGATTGAGGCAGAGTATGGCACGAGTGTGGAGGTCAGCAGCGAGAACATTGACCTTGCAGGAGATAGTGTGCTTGTAAATGTCCTGAGGCTTGGCCGGCTGAACCTATTCTATCAGACACTGGACAGGAGTGCCTGCGGTTTTTACAACATGGCTACCAGGAGGTGGGAGCAGCTTCCAAGGAGGTATGAGCGGGACATTGACATGGCCGTGGACATGGCCCTCAAGCGCAGGCCCGTGGAGCTTGTCAACCTGCCGGTGGGAAGGGTGGTGGTCAAGTGAAGGCCCGGCTTGTCACTATATCCATTATATCCATTCATGTCTTGATACTCTTGGTGTCCCCTGTTTTTTCCCCTCTTGTCCATGCTGAAGACATGCGGAGCATGCATCTCAAGGCCCAGGAGACTGTGGAAAGGCTCCGGCAAAAGGCTGCTGCCGAGAGAGAACAGGCCATTGAGGAGGCACGGCGGGTGAGACAGACCATCATGAATGACCGGAAGCTGCTTGAAGCGCGCCTTTCTCAGGCCAGAAAGCGCAACTCCACGCTCAGGTCCCAGGTGGAAAAACTCTCTGCCGAGGCTGAATCACTGGCGCGGCAGGAGAAGTCCCTGTCAGCCGAACTCAAACAGGCCGGCCAGGTGATTCACGAGCTGGTGGGGGTGATAAGGATAAACGCAAAGGACATCAGCTCTTTTGTGGAACAGAACCTTCAGAGTGGTCTGTTCAGACCGGATATTGCCTTTCTGCACAGGCTGCTTCAGGATACAAGGTTTCCTGGCATGGATGATGTGCGCGCCATGGTGGAGCTTCTAAAGGCCCAGACCGTCCAGACAGGATGGGTTATGGTGAAAAACGGCAGCATGGTGGGCAGGGATGGCAGAAAGACCTCTGCCACAATACTTCTCGTAGGTCCTTTTACTGCTGCATACAGGCTTGGAGACGAAACCGGTTTCCTGTCCTACTCACCAGCGGCAGGGGAGTTCTATGCCATATCAAGACTGCCCTCTGCATCCATGAGAAGAGTGCTGAATGAGTACATGAAGGGCCAGTCAGACGACGTGCCTGTGGACATATCCAGGGGGGGAGCCATAAGGGAGCTTGTGAGCACTCCGGACCTGTGGGAGCAGATAAGAGAGGGCGGCCCGGTGGTGTGGCCCATAATCGGGGTGTTTGTTTTAGGGATTTTCATAATACTGGAGCGGGTGGTCTTTCTTGTCAGGAGCAGGGTCAATGCCCAGGAGCTTGTCTCTGCCATTGAAGGTTTCGTGTCAGATAGCAGGTGGGACCTTGCGGAGGAACAGTGCAAAAGCTCTGGAAACAGGCCCCTTGCCAGGGTGCTTCTTGCAGGTATGCAGGTACGCACTATGGGGCGTGAGGAGATGGAAAACGCACTTCAGGAGGCCATTCTCGGCGAGATTCCGCTGCTTGAGCGTTTTCTGTCGCCACTGGGCATGCTTGCCGCAATTGCCCCCCTGCTGGGACTGCTCGGCACTGTTACCGGTATGATCAATACGTTTCATGTGATTACCCTCTACGGTACAGGAGATCCCAGGATGATGTCTGCCGGCATATCCGAGGCCCTTGTTACCACCATGTTGGGGCTTACCGCCGCCATTCCCCTTCTGCTTGGCCACAATCTCCTTGGAGGAGTGGTGGAGAGGCGCATCGCAGAGATGGAGGAAAAGGGTGTTGCACTTTTGAATATCATCCTGAGGTACAGGGAAAACGGGGGTGCCTGTTGAGTTTTGCAGAACCTGTCTACAGGCTTATTGATTATTGCAGCACAGGCGGCGTTGTGATGATTCCCCTGGCCCTGGACAGCATCGTGCTGTGGGTCCTGATCTTTGACAGAGTGATCTTTTTCAGGCGTCTCTACAGGAAGAACATGGACCTGCATACAGCTATTGAGCATATCAGGGAAAACCGTCTGCCAGACCCTGAACGTTACCGCGGCATTGTCTCAATGCTGGTGGCAGAGTTTATCAGTGGTAGGAGCGGTTCTGTAAGGACAGACAAGTTGGTGCTTGATGAGACAGTGATGAGGATGGAACAGCTTCTGTCTGCTAATCTCTCCATGGTGGGGGTGTTCGCAGCAGTGGCCCCGCTTCTCGGCCTGCTTGGCACTGTCCTTGGTATGGTTAATACCTTTGACGTACTTGCCATTCATGGTACGGGAAACCCAAAGGCAGTGGCAGGCAGCATATCCGAGGCCCTTATCACCACGCAGACAGGGCTAATGATTGCAATACCGGGCATGTACATGAAGACCATACTGGAGCGCAGGGCAGGCATACTGAAGCAGCGTGTGGCAGCAGCAGCCTTTTACATAAAGAGGCATTTGCCCACCATACTACATGACACCTGTGCAGCGGATGGTACCTGATTTGATATCGCGCTTTTAAGGCCATCGTTTGCAATGACTTGGTGAATGAGATGTTTGCCCGCGGCAAAAACCATAGGCTATGAACTGAAAAATAGGGCTTAAAGGGTTTGATATGCTTAACATCACCGCATCAAGAAGAAACAGGCGCTCTGTACAGGGCATTGATATGGCCCCGTTGATAGACATGGTGTTCATCCTCCTGATCTTCTTTCTGGTTACCACATCCTTTGTCAAGGAGACTGGGATAGAGGTGAAACGGCCTGTGGCTGCCACTGCTGTGCAGGACAAGAAGGCCAACATCCTTATTGCCATTGACAGGGAGAACAGGATATTCATGGATCACAGGGAGATTGATGTAAGGGCTGTGCGGGCAAACGTGGAGAGGGCCCTTGCGGAAAATCCCTCCGGAACGGTGATAGTGGTGGCAGACAGGAACAGTTCCACCGGCGTGGCCGTTAAGGTAATGGATGGATGCCGCATGGCAGGGGCAGAACGGGTGTCCTTGGCTGCGAGCCTGAAAGGCGAGAGCTTTTGAGGTCAGGCATGACTTCAGATTATATTGGCGTTACCCGCAGACGGAACGTGTTTACACACCTGTGGGCACTGCTTGCAGCCATGCTGGTCAATGTGGGGCTGTTCATAGTCATGCCCATGCTTCAGGCAGGCGGTGGATCCAACTGCCAGCCGCTTGAGGTGGTGCCGGACGTTGATGTGGTACATGTGCGGCCAGAGCCTCATGACAAACCAAAGGTCACCGAGGCCCGGAAGGTGACTGAGACCCCTCCTCGTGTCCCTCATCCGTCAGTACCTCAGCATATGACAGTCAGACCACACCACCTTGAGCTCCCATTCAAGATGGATCCCGCCCTTCAGCTATCCATGCCTACGCTTGGCACCATTCCTGTTGCAGCAGGTTCAATGGCACATATCAGGCCCCAGGGTATTTTCCCTGCAGGAGATCTGGATAATGCCATAGGCGTACAGGTGCGGATACCGCCGATCTATCCGCTCAGGGCAAGGGAGCGGAGAGTTGAAGGATGGGTGAGGGTCAGGCTGCTGGTAGATGAAAAGGGGCGGGTTGAAAGGGCAGAGGTGGTGGAGGCCAGGCCTTCAGGATATTTTGAAAGGAGTGTGCTGAACTGCGTGAAGAGATGGAAGCTTACACCGCCAACCGTTGCAGGAAGGCCGGTCAAGACATGGGTTGAGACAAGGATCAGGTTCAGGCTGGAGGATTGATGCACAGGTTCGAGTCATGCCGGATTTTTTCTGTGGCCCTGGTGGCAGCCCTGCTTCTGTTTTTTACATCCTCCCTCCTTTATGCCAGGCAGGGCATGTCTCATGGCGTGGGGGTACTTCTCTTCAGGGTATCGAAACTCTACTCTGAGGAGAAGTACTCCGAGGCAGCAGCTCTCATAAAGAAGTATTGTGTCCAAAACAAAGGGGCTGGTGAGGCACCTGAACTGCTGTTTGCCCTTGGTAACTGCTGTCTTGCCATGAAGGATTACCAGTGTGCCGTGAACAGTTACCGCAGGGCCATTTCCATAAGACCTGACAATGCCCCTGCGTGGCAGAACATGGCAAACGCCCAGTACAATCTGGGACATTATGGCCAGGCTGCCAAGAGTTTCCTCAGGGCCTTTGAGCTGCAGGGGGGAAAGCACCCGGATCTACTTTACTACAGTGGCATATGCTGCCTGCTTTCAGGAGACTGCCACAAGGCTATTAAGCACTTTCAGAGGCTGCTTGACTCCTTTCACGGCAATATGGATACCAGGTGGAAAGAGGGAATGGTGCGGGCACTCATTGCATGCGGCAGGAACAGAAGGGCAGTTCCCATGCTTGAAGAGCTTGTGTCCATATATACCGGAGAGAAGAAGAAGCAGTGGGGTGAGATCCTGCTCTACCAGTATGTTCAGATGAAGATGTACAGAAAGGCCCACAGGCTGGCACAGGAGCTTGCAAGGCTCTTTCCTGCGGATGATCACTGCTGGAAGGTCCTGTCCCAAGTTGCCCTTGAGCAGGGCGCTACTGAAGAGGCCCTTGCCGCGATGATGATCGTCTCGTTCATCCGTCCCCTCAATGCCAGGGAGGCCAGGTTGCTGGCAGACCTGAACCTGCAGGCAGGAATCCCTCAAAAGGCGCTGGGCTGTTACGAAAGACTCCTTGAGGCAAGACCTTCTTCCACCATACTGAAATATGCGGTATATGCGTGCAGGGCACTGGGGCAGATGGAAAAGGCCCTTTCCCTATTAGATACCTACAGGAAGATTGCAGAAAGGGACCTGGGCCTGCTGATGGCACGTGCAGACATCCTATACAGTCTTTCAAGATACAGGTCTGCCCTCCATGCCTATGAGCGTGCAGCTCGGTTCAGGAGCAAGTCCGTATGCAGGCATGGCCGGAAGGAGAGGGGTAGGGCGTGGTTCATGGCAGGTTACTGCGCATTGCAGATACAGGAGTACAAGACGGCGCACCAGGCCTTCAAGAAGGCTGCAACCTTTCCTGCCCTCAGGAAGAGGGCGGTTGAGGCAGAAAAGTATGTTGAAAAAGTGCTCAGACTGTCATAACAGATATATCAACCGTTTCTGGTTCCTGGTGCCTGGAGCAAGAGGTGCAGCAGCCTGTAAAAACTTGCAGAGGGGTGTTATATTATGAGTAGCAACTACATAACAGTATGTGTCCTCAGCTTTCTTGTGGTCTTTTCAGTATTAACAAGGGGGGAAGCCATGTCTTTTACCATCGAGTCGTCAGCATTTGGTAATGGTGAGGAGATTCCGGTTGTCTATACCTGCCAGGGCAGGGATGTTTCCCCACCCCTTTCATGGTCAGGTCTTCCAGCCGGCACAAAGTCTCTTGCCCTTACCGTATTTGATCCTGATGCGCCAGATCCCGCCAATCCGCGTATGACCTGGGTGCACTGGGTGGTGTACAACCTGCCCGCCAAGGCCACGGCTCTTCCTGAAGGGGCTGGAGGTCCTTCAGGCGCTCTTCCTGCCGGCACACGTCAGGGAGTCAACGACTGGGGGCGTACAGATTACGGTGGCCCGTGTCCCCCCATAGGACGCCACAGATATTTTTTCAGGCTCTATGCCCTTGACTGTGTGCTGCCTGATCTCGGCCCTGTGGACATGAAGGGGCTTGTTGGCGCAATGAAGGGACATGTGCTTGGAGAGGCAGAACTCATGGGTACCTATCAGAAGAGATAGCCCTCTTCCATCTGGCGTACAGGTGCCATGGTAACTGTTCATGGGGTTCTTTGCCGGTATTGTGGTACAACTGTCTGCAACCTGAATTGAGTGATTTCCATGTTTGCGACATGCAGGGCAGGCTTCAGGATCAGGCATCCTTGAATATCCACTCCCTGATACCCCTTTTCTCCACTGTCCACCTGTTTGTGTCAAGCCTTATGGCAAGAAAGGTCTTGAACAGGGCATTTACGGCATCAACTGCCTGTTCAAGCATGTAGGCCCTTTCAAGTACCCGGCCCTCAAAGGAGAGATCATCAGCCTCCTCATCTCCTGCAGAGACTGTCTTGGGCACCTTGAGGCTGCTCATGTCAAGAGTGGCGGCATCCATGGTAAACTTCCACTGCAGGTCCCCGTTACTGAGCCTTATTCGGGCCTTGGATACCTTTTTCCCTGTTTGAAGCGCACTCTTTGCCTCGTGCAACTCTGCCCTTGGTCCCCGGCATGTGACAGTCTCCTGTGCATCTCCATCACCCCCTTCAAGGGTCATGAACTGCTCGAAGATAACCTCAGTGTGAGTGCCATCCTCGAGACGGATCACCTCTCCCTGGGAGTCATACCTGTAGTATAGCCAGGTGAGAAACTCCTGTCCGATAAAACCCTTCTCTCGTATGAGATCTACCGAGTCCCTCTCCGGTTTCATATGAACACCTCCGGTTTCATGGTCTCATAGGCCTGCTGCTGGGTCTCCCTGTCTATGACCTGAAGGCCCATGGTGTACGGGATCACCGGATATATCCGCATGCCAAAGGTGGTCTTGAACAGGTCTTCGAACATGCCGCATATCTTGTCCTGCCTGCAGAAGAACAGGACAGAGCCTGTGGAGATGTTCCAGCACATGTCATAGGTGGCGGGCACGGGAAGTGCCTTTGCAAGTAGCCTTAGTTTTGTGCGCTCCCTGATCTCCTTTCTCATTTTGGTGGTTAACCTCTCCAACTGTCGTTCCTCAAGCGTGCGTTTCTCCTCGATGGAGCAGTATTTTTTAAGCAGCGGGACAGGTACCGACCTTTTGTCAACACGAAACGCCACTACGAGGAATTCACTGAAGGAGATGTCTTCCAGTGTTATCTCTTCCTTGAACGGATCCCTCGATGGGGCCCATCCTGTGCTTGTCTCCTGCACGCCAGCATCTTTTTCCCTGAAGGCCCGTGCCGATATCTCTTCTAATGCGGTTGACCAGAAGTTGTCTGGTATCCGGTCCTTGACCATGTACTTTGTGAATGAAACACTTGATGATAGAAAGCCCATAGATTTCAGTATATCTCTTGTCTTGTGTTTAGAATTTGGTAACGTTTTATCAGTAAGTTGTATGCTATATTTGAAGGATTATCTTAGGGGCTGTATCTCAGTAGCATACCGGAATGCTGGATTCAGCCCAGGGCCATGCTGATGTGTTCATAGAAGCCCTGATCAGGTTCTGCCTGGATGTCAAGCACATATACCGGCAGGGAAATTCCGTGTGCATTGGCAATGCCCATGGAGGTATCCTGCAGTATGGTACTGATCTTTACACTATCCTTGGCAGTGGTGATTACCGCCTTTGCACCTGAAGAGCTTGCCTGTTCCACTATTTTTCTCACATCTTCAGTGGTATAGCTGTGGTGATCCCTGAAGGACATGGTGGCGCACACTGTCAGTCCGCAACCTCTCAGAGTCTCAAAGAAGGACTCTGGCATACCTATGGCACAGACGGCAAGCAGGGGTATTTCTGAAAGATCATGGGGGGATGGCTGGGATGATCCCTCTATGGCCTCCATACGCAGGGGCCGTATGCCCTTTATGGCGTAGGTGCTATGAAATACGGGTATACCATGCACCATGGCCTGAAGTCTGTGCCCCAGCATCCGGACCTGCTCTGCAGGAACCTGCTGGCATCCGGTGATAACAATACAGGTGGCCCTTTTCAGTGCATCCAGGGGTTCTCGCAGATATCCTCCAGGAAATACGTGGCCGTTTCCAAACGGCCTTTTTGCAGGAACAAGCACCACGTCCCTGTCACGGCAGAGGGACATGTGCTGAAAACCGTCATCCAGTACGATTACCTCGGCGCCGAGCTGTTCTGTTGCGCATATGGCGCATGCGCACCTGTCTGAGCCTGCGATTACCGGGACTCCGGGCATTTGCCTGGCCATCATGAAGGGTTCATCTCCTGCCGTTACTGCATCTGAGCATACCTTGTTATGGTCAGATACCACAAGGGGGCCTTTGCCAGCCTTTCCGCCATATCCCCTGGTTACCACTGCGGGTCTGAGGCCCTGTCTCATGAGGAAATCACACGCGGCAATCACATGGGGGGTCTTTCCCGTCCCTCCCATGAGCAGGTTGCCAATGCTTATGACCGGGACCCCAGGTCTGTAGGTACTGAAAACCCCTCTTTCATAAAGTCTGGCCCTGATTCTCATAAGGGTGGAATATACTGGTTCCATGATCCTGCCAGCCACAAAGAGCCTTTGAATTACGGAATCTTTCATGGCAGGAGTGTATCTGTTGACAGGGACGTCTTTGTCAGGTTGTAACTGCTCCGGGGCATGTTCATAAAAAATCTCGATTCAGACAGGAAACGGGCAACATACACTACCATCTCTTCCTTGCAACCAGTGTCTGATAGGCGTTTATAAATGCCACAAAGGTATCGTGGTCCCCACCCTTGTCCGGGTGCAGTTCCAGGGCCTTTTTTCTGAAATAGCTTACAAATTCATGTTCAGTCATTTTTCTGAACTCCTCTTCTGTAAGCCCTACGGCCTTCAGGTGGTCTGTCTGGCCGGACGGCACATGCGGCTGCCACGTGCCTTCATGCCCGTGCGGCCTGCCTCTCTGTTGCCACTGTCCGCGGTTGCTGAAGTAGGTGTCAAAGTACATGAAGAGGTATTTCTGCAGATAAGTATTAAGGCCTTGGGCTGGTGCGTCAGGCCCTATCCATTTTTCATCACTGTTAAGTCTGCATATCTCTTCGAGAAAGAACCGGTCAATCAGTTTCAGGTCCTGGGCGTCCGGCACGAAGCGGGTAAGTTTTGGTGCAAAATGAGAGGCGATGTTGAATATGGCGTAAAGATAACCGCGCATCTCCCATGGCCTCATCTCATACTCCATGAACGTTATGCGGTTTTCAATCTCGTCACGGCATTTGCCTGTGAGCATCTCAAAGATTGGGAGGGGCCTTTTCACGGCGTCGTCCATGTCGATCTGAACGAATTTTAGATAGTACAGCCTGCGCCTGTCAAAGTAGTGGGTAAGCTCAAACTCTTCCGCAGGCATCTCTCGTCTGCGGCGCCTTCTGAAATGCGCACCCCTGCCCCTGATACCACCAAAGTTGTCAATGGTTTCCCTTATGCCAGGGTCCACATAGGGCCAGAATATCTCTTCAAGCTCCTCGTATTCATACTCAACCCCGAGGTTGGATAATGCAGTTTCCACTTCTGAAGAGATGTAAAATATCCGCTCATCAATGTATTCAATATAGTTTTCAGGGGTATAACCAAGTTCAAACAGATCTCTATGTACGAGTCGTCCCCTAGAGTCCTTTACCGTCTGTCTGAGGAAAAAACAGACCCTTCCATCCTGCGTATATTCACGTGCCATGTACATGGGGTGTTTACCTGTGAGTATGCTAAAGGACACCTATGCGGTATATGCTGTTTTTATCATGCTTTTAAAGCTCATTGGGTTGAATGATGTGTCTAATGATATAGCTGGAGGGTCATTTGTATACAAATTGAAATTGCAGAACAGGATTCTGCTACCCTTGCAGGAACTACGTTACCATGAATCACGCCTTATGTTTTCAGGAAGCATGTGACAGTTGGATCAGATTCAACATCTCGTCCCATGACCTGACCCTTGGCAGGCCGTTACAGTCGTCCCTGTTCCATGGTTGATCAAATACGATTGCCCTCATGCCAGCCTGGTGTATCTCCATGCATGTGGCAAGGTGATCCTCAACAAAATTTCTGATGCCATTGTCCCTGAGCACCGCTACCTTTGCAGAGTGCTTTCCTGTGGCTATCACCCTGATCCTCTGCGTGGGAACAGCAGGAAGCGTTGAGTAAAGCCACTGTTCTATGGGTGGTTTCAACGGCCGTGCTGTTACAAAGGTCAAGGGCGCAATGGCTGCTATCCGGGTCAGTGCCTCAACAGCCCCTGGAAGTGGCCTCAGATCTGTGCCAAAGGGGTCAGTGAGTATCTTGTCTATTATCTTCCAGATGATTTCGTCAGGTATGGGTAGGCACTCTTCAAGCCAGTAGGATGTTATCTGTTCCTTGACCAGATCATGAATGCCATAATCCTGTTTTGCAATGGCAATGAATGAGGCCATGGTATCTGCAACAACCCCGTCGATATCAAAAGCTATTTCATGTGCCAGTATCTCGTGTGCCTTCATCTTGTTATTCTGTAATAACCCGCTGTCAGAACCATGAAAAAACCGTATCAGTCTTTGCCAATGGTTTCTGCACATTTAAGGTGTCCTGCAGTAGGGACAGGGACAATCCTTGGTTCATGAGGTGCTTTCGCGGAACAATCTCAAAAAAACCACTGAAATTGTCAGTGGTGCAGGAGAAACAGGGAATGTACCTGAGACACGCCTTGTACGTCAATTCTTGCCATGATAAAAAGGCATGCCCATGGTGGACAGATTACAGGAAATGCATACTTTACAATAGTAGAGCCGCTGGAACAAATATTTGTCTGTTTTTTTGCCACTACCATCCGGTCGTATGATGCATGGACTGTGTCGGCCTGTATGCAACAGGACATTTATATGGCCTTTGCCAACTGTTTCGTATGTTTCAGGTGTTATGTAGTATGGTCGTCAGGTATTATCCCCCTGCCTTTTAAAAGGAACAATATAAAATAATGAGGTGAAAATGAAGACTGCCAGAGATATAATGACAACTCCAGTGATTACAGTCAGCCCGGACACCAGCATAAAGGAACTGGTGAGAATACTGGGAGAGCACAGGATAAACGGCGCTCCGGTCATGGACAAGGATTCAAGACTGGTTGGTATTGTAACCGAAGCAGATGTCGTGGACCAGTGCAAGAAGTTTCACATCCCTTCTTTTTTCAACTTTCTCGATGGAATAATCTTTCTTGAAGATCCATCCATCCTTGAAAAGGAGATCAAGAAGATGTCAGGTACCACTGTGGGAGACATATGTACTACGGAGGTAAAGACAGTGGCCCCTGATACACCTGTTCAGGATATAGCAACGCTCATGGCTGAGGAGCATATCCAGACCATTCCTGTCATGGATGGTGACAGGCTCGTTGGAGTCGTGGGTAGATGGGATGTGGTAAAGTCCATGGTTTAAGTCTGGAGGGCAGCCCTGGCAAATGTCATGGGTTTTCCGGAAGCTGGATCCTGCGTATCTGCTCACAGCGTACCAAATTTACTGCCTCGGAGTCTTCGTTTACCTGTCGGCCCGATAATACCAGCAAAGAAGCCTGTGAGGAGTTACGGTCCTGCGTGTGCACCCTGTGAGAGAGGTGCCGGGCCATTGCGTGGTTCACATCGATGTGAAAGCAGGTTTGTAGGCAGCTCGCACCTTGATTTGTCAATTTGGAGTTCTGCAATGTATAAAAAGATGATAGTCCTTCGTTTCCCCCCTGAGATTACAGACCAGCCTCTGGTCTACAGCCTCAGCAGGGAGCACGATCTCTGTTTCAACATACTGAAGGCAACCATTCTGCCAGGCCAGGAAGGCATAATGGTTCTTGAGGTCTCAGGCATAAAGAAGAATGTAAACGCTGGCCTCAGATATCTGCGTGATCATGGCGTAAAGGTCAAGTCTGTGGCCCAGGAAGTGAGGCGCAAGGATGATGTATGTTTCCAGTGTGGCGCCTGCACTGCCATGTGTCCTACTGATGCACTTTACATGGACAAGGAGACCTATGAGATAAAGTTTGATCCGGAACTGTGCAAGGGGTGTGAATTCTGTATTGCAGTCTGTCCGGTACGCGCAATGGAACTGAGATTTTCTCACGACAAAGTGATGGCCTGATGGGTGTTGTTCCAGGGGGTGATTCTGTCCTCGTGGCCATGAGTGGCGGGGTCGACAGTGCGGTTGCAGCACTGCTGCTCCTCAGACAGGGCATGCATGTGGAATCCCTGTTCCTCAGACTGGTACATGATGAGCATTCGGAGGCAGACAGATATTCGGCACGTTACATCTCGGAGCATCTTGGCATAAGGTTCCATGAACTGGAATATTCCAAGGTCTTCAGGGAGCGTATCGTAAGATATTTTGTTACAGCCTACACCAGGGGGCTTACGCCCAATCCGTGTGTCAGGTGCAACCCAGAGATAAAGATCGCAGCCGGCCTCCACATGATGAAGGAGTTGGGGCTTTCCACGTTTGCAACTGGTCATTACGCCAGGGTTGTATCCATCCAAAATGGTGCAGAATACGCCCTGTGCAAGGGGCAGGACACCAACAAGGATCAGTCTTACTTCCTGCATGGCCTGCCGAGGGAGGTCCTTGGGCAACTGTGCCTTCCGCTTGGAGAGATGTCAAAGGACCAGGTTGTTGAAGTGGGCCGCAGTGCAGGCATTAGCTCCCTGGTCCGGTCAGAGAGCCAGGATATCTGTTTTCTGCGTGGTGATTACAGGCAGTTTCTGAAGGATCAGGGAGTGCCTGAGCCAGGACCAGGCGATATGGTGACGCTGGATGGCCATACGGTTGGGACACACAGAGGCCTTCACAACTACACTGTTGGCCAGAGGAGGGGGCTTGGACTCCCTGGGCCACATCCCTTGTATGTCATTCGTATTGATACACATTCCAACTCGCTTGTGGTGGGGCCGGAGCAGGAGTTGTACAGGCGTTGTTTCAGGGTGAGGCAGGTAAACTGGCTGGTGGATGAGGTTTCACCAGGTACTGAACTGTGGTGCCAGGTAAAGATACGTTACAGACACAGGCCTGCCTATGCCAGGGTCACGGTTGGCGAGGAGTATGCGGAGGTGGAGTTTGACAAGCCTCAGCGGGCGGTCACGCCGGGGCAGTTTGCTGTCTTCTATGACAGTGATATCGTGCTTGGGGGTGGAGAGATATGCGTATAGCCCTCTACACCTTGGGTTGCAAGGTCAATCAGTTTGAATCTCAGGCCATTGGTGAACAGTTTGCGAGCCGGGGCCATGAGATCGTACCTTGGCGTGAAGACGCTCATATTTATGTGGTAAATACCTGCGCAGTGACATCCCGTGCCGCAGCCCAGAGCCGGCAGATGATCAGACGGTTCAGGCGGGAACACCCTGAGGCAAAGATCATTGCCACCGGGTGTCATGTGCAGACAGATGCCTCCAAGCTCATGAAGGCAGCAGGCGGCAGTATCTGTCTTGCCGGAAACGATCAGAAACACCGTATCGTCTCCCTGTCCCTTGGGAGTGAGGAGTGTCTGGAGATGTACGTTGGGGACATCTTCAGCCTGCGCCGTATTGCCCCTTTCATGATACACTCGCCTGATGAACGCACCAGGGCCTTTGTCCGTATTCAGGACGGGTGCCAGTCATTCTGTTCTTACTGCATAGTCCCGTTTGCAAGGGGAAGGAGCCGCAGCATGCCCCCTGATCAGGTCCATGAGCAGGTGGCTATCCTTGCCAGCGAGGGCATACGTGAAGTCGTGATAACAGGCATACATGTAGGGCTGTACGGTCAGGACCTGGAGCAGAAGACCTCGCTGACCTCTGTGTTGCAGTCGCTGTGTAATGAGTTTCCGCATGTACGGTTCCGGCTGAGTTCCATTGACCCTTCAGAGATTCCTGACGAGATGATTGAGTGGGCAGGGAGCACTGAAAATTTCTGTCCCCACTGGCATCTGCCCCTTCAGAGTGGTTCTGACCCAATACTTCAGGCCATGAACCGCAAGTACGACACGCATGCGTTCTGTTCCGTGGTGGAGAAGTTAAGGAGTGCAATGCCTCATGCTGCCATAGGAATAGACATAATGACAGGTTTCCCAGGGGAAGGACCTGATGAGTTCAACGCCACATTGAGACTTGTTGAAACGCTCCCGGTCACATACCTCCATGTCTTTCCGTATTCCAGACGGCCAGAGACTGTTGCTGCCGCAATGAACGGTCATGTGTCAAAGGGCCAGAAGACAGAGCGGGCCCGTGTGCTCAGGCAGGTTGGGACGAGAAAGAAAATGGAGTTTTATGAGCGTAACATCGGTACGGTTCGAAGGCTCCTACTTGAAAAGAGGGATAGGGACTCCGGCATGTGGTGCGGGATGACCGAAAACTATATCAGTACCGTGCTTGCAGGATCAGAGCAAGAGACAGGGCTGCAGAACTGTATGATGAATGTCCGACTGAGCGCTGTCAGCAACGGCATTGTCATTGCCGAGAGGGTATAGTCTGGAAATGGTTTGCAGTGAAAACCATCATCACTGCTTCATAAATCTTAACAGTACAGGAAGAGAGAATCATGCCTGAGGAAGTTCTTGAGAAATCAACGGCCTTGCAGGTCAATCTTAGAGAAACAGCAGTTGGTCGCCTGAAATTTGATCCCAAATACGACGTGCTCAGAGAGGCTGTGGCAGATTACAAGGGAATCAGCTCCCAGTTGAAGCACCTGCTCTTTGAGCTTCATCACCCTTATCGTAACTGGGACCTTGTTATAGGAGAGTTGCGTTCGTTTGCCCTGAAAAACCTTGCTACATACAGCCGTCACCCCCTTGGTGTGCAGGCCATTGGTGTGTTGCTCCATACCCTGTCCGACCTGGTTCACCAGGCACCCCGCCAGCACCAGAAGATAGCTGCTGCTGATGCGCTGCTTGCCTATATTGAAAAGCTTGTCCATGCCCTTGATGACAATATGCTCAGGCAGGCCGTGCCTGTACTGGGAGATATCTTTCATGACCTTGGCTGTGTGGACGAATCCATACTATCTGCCCTTGCAAACAGTTTTCATCCACTTGCCCGTATAGCCCGCCGACTTGTATCCCGTCTTGAAGATATTGACCACAATGCCCTGCTCTGGAAGCACCTCTGCCAGGTGCTGATCAATGTACGCAGGGCCTCTTACAAATACTGGCTTACAATGGAAGGGCCGGTGCAGTGGCTCAAAAGGGTGGTGGAACAGTACTCCATTGAGGCTGGTCCTGGTGAGATACAGGCCCTTGAGAAGGTCCTGAGTCCGGTTTCAAGACCCAGGATACAGGCATGGCTCAGGGAACTTGAGGAGATTGAGAGGGGGGAGCTTGTAAGGGAGACGGTCCTCACCATTGCAGACATGCCTGGCCATCTCGACATCGTCAGGATGTACAAGGATATAGCCGCTGAGCTGACCCGCTTCTCATGCCCCCTTCCCTCTGAAAGAACCCATGTGGGTACACAGGAGCAGGAGGTGGGCATACACCTGCTGTTTCTGTTCCATATGGTGGAGATGGAGGGGCTCAACAAGATACACGAGGAGATTTTGCGCCAGATCAACCGCAATCTGGTGTGCCTGATACGAACGGCAGACGTGGGCCAGCTCCGTGAGGTGCTGCCCCGTGCCTTTGAGCTTCTAAAACAGCAGGTTGGCAACTTTCCCCGCACCTCTCTCCAGTGCATTGAGACCATAGGCACTGAGATATTCAAGCGCAACAACTTCAAACTGGTGGAGCTGTTTCTGGAACAGGTGGTTGAGTTCGGTTTTCAGCCCCCGCGTGTTCAGGGTGTGGACAGTGAGTGGCATGTGCTAAGTAATCCGGCGCATCTGCAGAACATCCGGGTATGGATGAAACTCATTGGCCAGAAGCCCAAGTACTGCGGGACCCTGTTGTCAGGGCTCATAGTGAATCTTGGACTTGCAGGCACCTGTATCAGGGATACAGACCTGTTCCAGAGGGACGTGACTGCGCTTTTGAACTGTGAAATCGAGCCCGTATACAACCTGGTCAAACAGTTTGCCAAGATACTGCCTGTATACTTTAACGAGATCGGTGCCGAGGGCCTGCTGCGGGATGTCAGTACTGAGCTTGACGAGATATCACACAGAAAGGACAGGCTCATTCATTTCCTGCGCAAGCAGAGCCATGTGGAGAGCAACAACCTGATAGTCTCCTTCATAGAGGCCATCCTGTGTTTCTGGTTCAGCAGGGAGAAGGACTGCCTGAAACCCTACCTCGCACCACAGATTCTCGATGAGATTCCCACCCAGGGCCAGTACATAGACCATGTGAATCACCTGCTGCATCATCTGTCCAGGAAGCTTGGACTGGAACCATTTGCGGGAAACCTGGACAGGCTGCTGAATCTTGATGAGGACAAGCTCCACTCAATATTGCAGGAGGTACCTGATGTGCCGCCTCACGAGCGACGGAGGCTGGAGCTGCTGATCCAGATGTACCGTCTGGAGAACCAGAAGTACAAGCTTGGTACCCAGGAGATCGAGGCCCACCTCGAGGAGGCCAAAAAGTACGGATTTGAGAACCTCGACCGCATCATTGATATTCTCGGAGACGATGACGCAGAGAAGTGCCTTGATATAATACTGACAGAGCTTGAAAACCTGAAGAAGATAATACTGAGCCCGGAAAAATTTGAGCCGGTCGAAGAGATCTATCTCAAACGGCATATCGCAGCAGACATCCCGTCCATGTACGGGCGGTACCACGAGAAGAAGTTTGATGCCCTTGGGCTCACGTTCAGACTGGAAAACCTCGCTAATATATATTTTGAGAGGTTGATGATGGAGATGGAGGTGCCTTTTATTACAAGGGCCACCTTTGTCCATGTCCTAAAGGCACTGAAGCTGTTCTGGCGGGCAATTCGCCTCAACGGGGTCAACTCAAAGAAATTTTCAACCTATCTCACCCTGCTTGAAACCTCCCTGGAGGTACGGCGTTTCTCCTTTACACAGTATCTTGATATCGTAAAGGGGCTCTCGGAGGGTGTGAAAGACATGATCTATGTCTATTACCTGAGCCCTCATCAGGACAACATTGCACGCATCATCAGACAGCTCGGTCCTGACCAGCTGCTTCCCAAGTACCAGGTCTCTGACCGCGCAAATGATACTGCAGGTGATGATACCTTCATGATAAGCCGTATCACCGAGCGTTTCATGCGCGAGCTCATCTCTTCCACCTTTGGCCTCCAGTATTTGGACAACTTCATTGGCCGGGTCTATCAGGTACTCATGGAACAGAAGAAGGTGCTCAGTTCCAGAGAGGTGGACATGCTGCTCAGTTATGACCCTGGCCAGGACATCTGTTCAATATACCAGCCAAGCCACAAGACCAGAAATCTGATCCAGCTTGGCAACAAGGGCTACAACCTGGTGCTGCTCGCCCAGGACGGGATACGTGTGCCGCCAGGTGTAATAATTACCACCGAGGTCTTCAGGTACTACAGCCTGTTCCAGAAACTGCCAGGCGCCTACAGAAACTTCTGCTCCCAGCTCAGGGAGGGGGTCAGTGAGATAGAGGACCGCACAGGCGCGGTGTTTGGAGACCCTTCCAACCCTCTCCTGCTGTCTGTGAGAAGCGGGGCTGCCATCTCCATGCCAGGGATGATGTCCACCATCATCAATGTGGGAAGCAACCTGGAGACCACTGAGGGCATGGCAAAGATTACCGGCAACCAGTGGTTTGCCTGGGACAACTACAGGCGGTTCGTGCAGTCCTGGTCCATGTCCTTCGGGCTTTCCAGAGATATCTTCACCGAGCTTATGATCAGCCATAAAAAGCGGTATGGGGTTGGCAAGAAACGTGAGTTCACAGGTGAGGAGATGAAGGAACTTGCCCTGCGCTACAGGGAGACAGTGCTGGAGCACGGCGTTGAGATAGAGGACGATCCCTTTGAGCAGCTTCTCATGTCCGTTCGTATGGTCCTGTTGTCCTGGGATTCTGAAAAGGCCAAGGCATACCGACGTATCATGGAGGTGTCAGACTACTGGGGCACTGCGGTCATAGTGCAGAGCATGAGCTATGGCAACCTCTCCAGCGAGGCAGGCACAGGTGTGGTGTTTACAGCCAATCCCCACCGCAAGCTGGATCGGGTAAGCCTCTGGGGTGACTACACCCTGGGCAACCAGGGCGAGGATATAGTCAGTGGCCTTGTGGCAACTGCGCCCATATCCATCGAACAGAAGGAAGCGATGGACATACCAGAGGCCATGAGCCTTGAAGAGACCTCTCCGGAGATATACGATGAGCTGCTTGCCCAGGCAAAACGTATGATCTACGACCGGAAATGGACACCCCAGGAGATAGAATTTACGTTTGAGGGGCCTCACCGTGATGAACTGTACATCCTCCAGAGCAGGGATATGACCACCAAGAAACGCGGGTCAGTAAAGGTGTTCGTGCCGTCTGCTGAACTTGATTCTGCGTTTCTTGGCAGAGGAATTGGAGTAGGTGGAGGGGCACTGTCTGGCAAGGCAGTCTTCACCCTTGACGAGATCAAGGCTATGCGTGACAGGGAACCTGAGACCAAACTCATCCTTATCAGGTCTGCAACAGTGCCTGATGATATAGTTGAGATCTCAGCGGCAGACGGGCTTCTGACTGCAAGGGGAGGCCAGACATCCCATGCGGCCATTGTAGCATTCCGGCTGGACAAGGCGTGCGTTGTAGGGTGTGAGCAGCTTCTGGTCCTGGAACAGAAGGGCATTGCCACCATCCAGGGCAAGACCATCCATTCTGGCGACTGGGTAAGCATAGACGGTCGTAACGGTTCTGTATATCTTGGCAAACATCCGGTAAAGGTGGAGCAGGAGAGTTCCATTGTATGAGGAATCAGGGAGTAAATTTTACCTTGATAACTTTTAGCTGTAAAATGTGGTAATTCTGCTTTCCTTGATATTTTGAATTGGTAATTTGTGTTAGGATATTAACAGGGTGTTAGCAGTATATTTTTTTCAGGGGGGTTACCTGACAAGGCTGTGTAACACTAAGGCTTAAGTAGAGGAGTTTCTGACATGGCAAATGAAACGAGTCCAATGAAGCTGGGGATCAATGGGTTGGGCAGGATTGGCAAGCTTAGCGTTTGGCACCACGTGAGCCGCAAGTTTTTTTCAGAGATTGTGGTCAATGTGGGGCGTGAAATCGGGCAGGGGCTGCAGGATATAGCATCGTGTATAGAGCGTGACAGCACCTATGGACATCTTGGCGCCTATCTGTACGGTTACAAATGTCCCAGGGTTATTGAAAACCTAAATGAGAAAGAGGGTACCATGACCATTGACGGTGTGCCTGTAAGGATACTCAGACAGAGCCGGGATCCGCGGGGTATAGACTGGGCGGCAAACGATGTGAGGCTGGTGGTTGATACTACTGGTGTGTTCCGGGACCCGACTGCCCCTGCTGATGCGCCAAGGGGCAGCCTGCGCGGGCATCTCGAGGCTGGGGCGTCAAAGGTTATTCTCTCTGCACCTTTCAAGATATCTGACAAGGCGGCAAACATGCCTGATGATGCAGTCACTACTGTAATGGGCATTAACGAAGATGACTACATGCCGGAGAGGCATGTCCTGATCTCGTCTGCATCGTGTTCCACCACCTGTCTGGCATACATGGTAAAACCCCTGCTGGACTATTTTGGCCCGCAGAGGATACTTTCGGCTGCCATGGTCACAGTGCATGCGGCAACAGGGAGCCAGGTGGTCCTTGACAGGCTTCCCAAGGCGGGTGCAAAGGACCTGCGCAAGAATCGAAGCATCTTCAACAACATCATCCTCACCACCACAGGGGCCGCAAAGGCTCTGGGGCTTGTAATCCCCGAGATGAAAGGTATTGGTTTTCTGGCAGAATCCGTGAGAATACCCACCAGTACCGGCTCTCTGATTATCCTGAACCTCACCATCCAGGACGAGAGCATGGAGACACCGATAAATCGCACTCTCATAAATGGCATCTATCAGAAGGCGGCCGAAGGCCCCATGTCAGATCATCTGATTTATACAGAGGAACAGAATGTGTCCGGTGACATAATCGGCATGCCTGCTGCTGCCGCCATAATAGAGGGGACTGAGACACATACCAGGACCTCTGCCATCCATGTTGATCCTGCAATGGCCTGCAAGGCACTTGGAGAGAATCCTGATCAGATCGTATGTTCCGAGATAACCGTGCCAGTGACAAATGTGGTGGTATACGGCTGGTATGACAACGAACTGGGCAGCTATACCATAATGCTTGGTGACCGGATCGTGTCTGTGGCAGAGTCTATGCTATAAATCCATCCCTGAATATGGAGTTCGGGAAGTGTGATGGTATAAACAGACCATGGTTAGACCAGGTGCCCATTGTTCTTTTAACAAGAGGAGAAAGGTCATGGCCAACTATACCAAATATAAGGGAACAGGACGGCGATCTGACAAAATCCGGTACAAATTGGACGTCACCATGCCCGGCCTAAGGATCAGCATGGAGTATCAGAAGAGCAAAGAGACAAAAATTCTTTCTCCTCGGGGAAAGGACAGGGATAGAGATAAAACATAAATCTTTAACTCAGAGGATATCTCATGATCAGATTCATAGATGAGCTGGAGCTCAAGTCCAAGAGGGTGATAATGCGCGTTGACTTCAATGTACCCCTTGATGACAATGGCAATATCACAGATGACAACCGTATCCAGGCAGCCTTGCCTAGCGTAAGGCATGCGCTTGATGCAGGGGCAAGACTGCTTATCTGTTCTCATCTTGGCAGGCCCAAGGGCCACAGAGTGGCAAAATTCAGTCTCTTGCCAGTGGCCAGGCGTCTGTCAGAGCTACTGGGTTTCGAGGTGCCTCTATCACCTGACTGCATAGGGACCGAGACTGCTGACATGGCCGCCGGGCTGCGGGATGGCCGGTGCATCATGCTGGAAAATCTCCGTTACCACAAGGGCGAAACTGACAATGACCCTGATTTTGCCGCAGCCCTTGCAAGCCTTGCCGAGGTTTATGTGAATGACGCCTTTGCGGTGTCACACAGGGCTCATGCCTCTGTGGTGGGGGTGCCTGCCATACTCAGGGAGTGCGCAGGCGGTTTCCTCATGAAATCCGAGATTACCTACTTCAACAGGGCCATGAAGGATCCCGCCCGGCCCATGGTGGCCATACTTGGCGGCGCAAAGGTTTCCAGCAAGCTTGGGGCAATTGAGAATATTCTGCCAAAGGTGGATGTTCTCATAATTGGCGGGGCAATGGCAAACACATTCCTTTTGGCTCAGGGCTATGCCGTGGGTAAATCCCTTACAGAGCCCGATCTGGTAGAAACGGCATCAAAACTCATGAAGGATGCGGAGGGGCGCGGAGTAAGGTTTATGCTGCCTGTAGATGCAGTTGTGGCGCCGGAGTTTAGGGATGATGCTCCTGCCCAAGTAGTGCGTGTGGACAATGTACCTGACGATTGTATGATACTCGATATCGGACCGGAAACCAGAGAGGCGTACTGTGGTGCGCTCTCCGGGGCAGGAACCATTGTCTGGAATGGGCCAATGGGGGCATTCGAGATGAAGCCGTTCAGTACCGGTACCATGGAGCTTGCCCATGCAGTGGGCAGAAGCCA
>Ga0256914_1000541_pt1 | contig 37229 bp, 32 predicted proteins | sample HulkmetaG_FD_191571 | JGI IMG/M metagenome (GOLD analysis project Ga0256914, IMG submission 191571) | Hydrothermal chimney microbial communities from Main Endeavour vent field at the Juan de Fuca Ridge, Pacific Ocean - Hulk | ecosystem: Environmental > Aquatic > Marine > Hydrothermal vents ... | reverse complement strand
AAGTAGGGGAAAGGTATATGTTATGGTTAACATAATGTATATTCTCTTAAATAATGCAGAAACTTCTTTATGTTAACCACTCCTTCCCTTTATCAGGCAGACAGATGCGATTTCAACCGCACCTGTCCGGAATCAGTTATTTAAAAAGATTTAATATTCCTTTTAGTTTTTCCGCTTTATCTCCACCCAATTTTTTGTCTATCAATTTTTCCACTTTATTAACCGCTTTTTCTTTTAGATATTTTGATGTATCAAGTTTGACTTTTGGTTTGTTGATATTACCTTTTATAACTCCTTTGAAATCTTTTTTCTTCAAAAGTATATCAAACGGTGCATCTATCGTGTTTGTTTTTGTATTGATTTTTCCTTTTTTGAAGGAAATATAGCTGTTTTTGCTTTTGGCGTTAAAGTCAAAAACCACATGCTCATGATCTATCGTACTGACAAAAGTGGTCTCATTGTATCTCTCTTTTGCAAGATCATGTTTTGTAAAAGTAGCTATCAGATCGGTAAATGTGCTTCTTAGGATTCTTGCTTTGTCTATCTTTGCTTCGCTTTTCCCCTTTTTGCTGACAAGATCATAATCAGCTTTTATGAGGGCTTTGCCATCAATGACAACAGGATATAAAAAGGTATCTAGTATCTTTGAAACTCTGATATTTTGGGCATCAAAATTAACTTTGTTGTCTTTCATGACAAATTTTATATCTCCGTCAAATTTTTTGGAAACTCCGGTTACCACAAGATCATCTTTTACCTTCTTTATCTCCCCTTCTATCTTCATATCGCCTTTTAGTTTTTTATTGATAACGGGTTCAAGTTTGGAGAGATCTTTAAAATAGGCTATATATTTTGCATCCAGAGATCCGCTTTTTAGATCAAAAACCAAATCGCTTATCGTTACATCTTTTATAGGAGTTTGGAGTTTTGCTTCAGCTTTTACTTTCTCTTTTATAAAATTGGCATCCGCTTTTAAGGAGTACGGAAACTTGTTTCCAAGATCTGTTTTAAACTCTTTTTTTACCAAAGCGGTATTAATCAGAGCATTTTTGGTTTCGATAACGGCTTTTCCTTTTAGATTCAAAGGAGACAAACTCTCAAAATCGGCTTTTACATTAAGCTCCCCGCTTGAATACTCCTTTTGGGAGAGCATATATAAAATCTTTTTGATAGAACCGCTCAAGATGGAAAACGAGAGCTTTTTACCGTTTGTGTCAAACCTCATCTCTCCTCCCAAACTGTTGCTTTTACCGTCTATTTTTATGTTTTTGCCCTCTATCAAAATATTTCCGTCTAAAACAAATTCTCCTCTCATAGGCATTTTTGTCAAAGATTTCAGATTTGCAAGTTTTGCTTCTACTTTGTAATCACTCTTTATAAAAGGCGTTTTTTGAGAAAGATCGGTAACGGCTTTTTTAACGGTAAGATTTGCCAAAGTAGTAAAAAGCTTTGCAAAAGTATCGATCTCTTTTTTGTTCAGATGAGAGATCACCTCCCCTTTTACGGAAGTCGGAGTCGGAAGATCCACTTTAAAATCTTTTTTAACCTCCGCAGTATTGACAGCATTGTCATATAAAACAAACTTTGCATCCCCTTTTAGATCGTTTGGATCAAATCTTGGAATATCCACCACAAGATCAAATACTCCTTTTAGATATGGTTTTTGTCCCGCAAGAGCCAAAACTCCCTCGGTTTTTCCTTTTGTTATCAAAGCTTTTATATTTTGCGGAATGTTGTCTATCACTTTCAAAGAGTAATTAACCGGAGAATTAAAAGCATCTCCTTTTCCGTCAATTTCGATATTTTTTATATTTCCTTTTATCTTTCCGTCAAGGTCTATTTTGCCTTTTATCACAGCACTTGGAGTTTTGATATCTTTTGCATTTACATTATAAACAAGATCAAAACTCTGTTTCAAAAGATTCAAAGCGCCGTTTACTTTGACTACGGCATAATCATTTATACTTATCAAAGTATTGATGCTGTCTGGTTTTAATGTCAAATCTTTTATATCTATCTTTTGTCCTGTTTTGGAGCTTACCGTTTTGCTTATGACAGGTTTCAGGATATCGTTACCACTTTGCGTAAAAAGCATAAAATAGATTCCGCCACACAACAACAGTAATATCAAAATAATGGTTGTTAAAATTTTCATCTTTTTTCCTTTCAATATATTTATCCCAAAAAATTTGAGTTATGAAACTTTAGTGATATTCACTAATGTTTTTATCATAAAATAGCATATACCCTTGACAAATGCTAATTTTTTATGTAAAATTTCAGCACTCAAAAACAATGAGTGCTAATCACAACAAAAAACATTTATAGAGGAGTTTACAATGAACTTTACACCATTAGGACAAAGAGTATTAGTTCAAAGAGTTGAAGAAGAATCAACCACCCCATCAGGAATTATTATACCTGATAATGCAAAAGAGAAACCTTTAATGGGAATAGTAAAAGCTATCAGTAAAGAGGTTGAAGAAGACGGAGAGATCAAGGTAGGCGATGAGATAGTATTTGCCAAATATTCAGGAACCGATATCAATTTGGAAGGCGAAGAGTATCTTGTGATGAACACTGATGACATTTTAGGAATATTAAAATAATCCAATCTATTTTTATCTATAAAAAAATTAAACAACAGGAGTAAACAATGGCAAAAGAAGTATTTTTTTCAGATGACGCAAGAAACAGACTTTATGAGGGTGTAAAAAAACTAAACGACGCAGTTAAGGTAACAATGGGACCAAGAGGCAGAAATGTTCTTATCCAAAAAAGTTTCGGTGCACCAAGCATAACAAAAGACGGTGTTTCTGTCGCAAAAGAGATCGAATTGGCAGACAACCTTGAAAACATGGGCGCTCAACTTGTAAAAGAGGTTGCAAGTAAAACAGCAGACGAAGCCGGTGACGGAACTACAACAGCAACAGTTTTGGCAAACTCTATCTTCAAAGAGGGTCTAAGAAACATCACAGCAGGTGCAAATCCGATAGAGGTAAAAAGAGGTATGGACAAAGCCGCTGAAGCCATTATCGAAGAGCTTAAAAAATCTGCAAAAGATGTAAAAGACAAAAAAGAGATCGCTCAGGTTGCCACTATCTCTGCAAATTCAGATGCAAAAATAGGTGATCTGATCGCAGAAGCTATGGAAAAAGTAGGACAAGACGGCGTTATCACAGTAGAAGAGGCAAAAGGTATCAATGACGAATTGGAAGTTGTTGAGGGTATGCAGTTTGACAGAGGTTATCTATCTCCTTACTTTATAACAAATGCGGACAAAATGGAAGCCGAACTTGAAAATCCGTATATTCTTCTTTATGACAAAAAGATATCAAATCTAAAAGACCTGCTTCCTGTTTTGGAGCAAATCCAAAAAGGCGGAAGACCTTTGCTTATCATAGCCGAAGATATAGAGGGTGAAGCATTGGCAACACTGGTTCTAAACAAACTAAGAGGTATCCTGAATATCGCTGCTGTTAAAGCTCCGGGATTTGGAGACAGAAGAAAAGCTATGCTTGAAGATATCGCTATCTTGACAGGCGGTCAGGTGATCACAGAAGAGCTTGGAAGAACACTTGAAAGCACAACTGTTGATGATCTTGGAAAAGCAGGAAGAGTTGTAATCGACAAAGAGAACTCAACTATCGTTGACGGTGCCGGAGACAAAGAGGCAATCGACGCAAGAGTAAAACAGATAAAAGCCCAAATCGCTGAAACAACAAGCGAATATGACAAAGAAAAACTTCAAGAGAGACTTGCAAAACTAAGCGGCGGTGTTGCTGTTATAAAAGTCGGTGCTGCAACAGAAACAGAGATGAAAGAGAAAAAAGACAGAGTTGATGATGCTCTTTCAGCTACAAAAGCGGCAGTTGAAGAGGGTATCGTAGTAGGTGGCGGTACTGCTTTGATCAATGCAAATACAAAAGTAAAACTAGATCTTAGCGGAGATGAAGCAATCGGCGCTGAAATCGTAAGCAGAGCTATACAGGCTCCATTGAGACAAATCGTTGAAAATGCCGGGTATGATGCCGGTGTCGTAGTTAATAAAGTTTTGGAAAGCAGTGATGAAAACTTGGGATTTGACGCTTCAAAAGGCGAATATGTAGATATGTTTGAAACAGGTATCATTGATCCTGTAAAAGTTGAAAGAATAGCACTTCAAAATGCCGTATCTGTTGCAAGTTTACTTCTCACAACAGAAGCAACTGTAAGTGATATAAAAGAGGAAAAACCGGCAGCCCCTGCAATGCCTGACATGGGTGGAATGGGTGGCATGGGCGGTATGATGTAAATCACAATCCCCCCAAAAAACCGTCGGTTTTACCGACGGTTTATCTATAATTTATTCTTTAAAAACAGTATTTTTATCTATCGTGTCATTATTTTCTCCGTTTTGTTCGTTAAACTCTTCTATACTTAAAATTTTACCCCGATAGTTTATTTTTGGTTTGCTATCTAAAAGTTTAAAACGGTTTTGTATAAAGCTGTTACCTTTTATAGCATCATTTTTTGAATAATTGATTATTTCCAATGCTATATTGTTATTCTTCAAACCGCTGTTTAGTATGACATTGTTTTTAAATACATTGTTCTTTTTTATTCCGTCATCTCTGTAATTTACAACAGATATCGCCGCTTCATCTATTTTTGCAAAAAGATTGTTTTTTATGATATTGTTTTTGGCAATATTGGTTTTTCCGTAAGCCTGAAGCTGAATCCCCTGCCCTGCGGAATACCCCTGATCTAGCTTGATTTGGGAATTTTTCAGATTATAGATGATATTTTTGGAAAATATATTGTAAGCACCGTTTAGCTGATTTCTTGCAGTAGTATTTTTTATGATATTGGAACTTATCTCATTTTTTACACAATTACTGCCATCAACCGTTATTCCGTGCATATAAGGCATTTTATCTCCGTTTATAACATTGTTTGTGATATGATTGCCAGTTACGCTGTTTTTTGAAGAGGGAGAGTAGAGGTTTATACCGCTGTGTCCCCAGTTATTTACGATATTGTCTTTTATCAGAGAGTTTTTTACTCCTCCGACTATAAAGATGCCATCTTGCACTCCTCTTGAAGAGAGATATCTGTATTTGCCTCCGCCATATCCGGCTTCTATCGTACAATTTTGAATAACTATATTTTCACTTGATTTATTATAATCATCAATATCATTCATTATATCTATACCGGTAAAGGAGTATCTTCCTATCTTGCATTTTTCTATCAGAATATTTTTTGAACCTCTTATGCCTATTGCATATTTTGAACCTCTGATATCAAGATTTTGTATCGTGATATTCTCATCATCACTCAAATTTAAACTGTCCAAAATTACACTGTTTATCTTTATATTTTGGGCATCTTTCCACAAATCAACATCAGCTTTGAGTGCAAAAAGATAAAGATATTTATATTTTTTATCATAAAACCACTTTATCTTTTGAGAGCAGTTATCACATTTTAACTCTTCAAAAAGCAAAGATTTCAACCTCTCTTTGTTATTAACCCAGACTCTCAGAGCATTTGGATCAAAGTTGATAAAATCAAGCTTTACTCTGACAACCGAATAGATGTTTTTTTTCACATCCAAAAAACTCTTTGCAATTTTATCTCTTATACTTCCTTTCACTCTTGCATAATTTTTTCTAAAAGCAGATTCCAGACTTTTAAAACTTTTATCCTGCGTTAAATTTTCATCATATAAAACATCAAAATACTCTATTTTTTGAGGTGGTATAGAATATCTTGTATCGATAATCGGCTTGTTCAATTTCTTTGAGCCGTAATCTTTTATAACAATATCTTTTTTACCGATAATATTGACAGGCAGTTTGAAAACTTCCCCTCTTTTAAAAAGCAGTGTATCCTTACTTTGAATATTTCTTAAAAAATCAATAAATGAATTTGAAATAATTTGATGTTTTTCATTTATAATTATAATCTGATTGCCGTTTTGATGTCTGATATAATATTTTTTGGCAAATAAAGGTGTTATAAGCAAAAGAGGTACAATAATAATTTTTGAATATCTCATAATATTTTTCTCCGATCTTTCTATCATATATCGGCACAAAAATAAAATAATTTAACAAAAATAGGAGAGAATTTATAAAAAATTGATATATTGCAGATTGACGGAGAAGAATTAAATCTTCTCCAGAATTTGGGAAATTGAAGAAATCACATTCTCTTTTTTTGCAAATCGCTCTCTTTCATCTATCAAAAGAGTTTTGAGTCCTATCTGATATGCAGGTAAAAAATCAAGTTCATAACTGTCACCCACATACAGACACTCTTTGGGATTTAAACCATACCTTTCAAAAAATATCTCATAAAACTCGACCTGAGGTTTTTCATATCCCACATCCTGAGAAATATGCATATTGTCTATCAGATGTGAAATCTCAAGTTTCTCTGCAATATCTTTTAGTTTAGAGTCAAAATTTGAAACGATAGAGATGCTTTTTCCCATATCTTTTAAAGTTTCAAAGGTATCTTTTACATCATCTTTCAATACCCAATGTCTTTTAACAGATAAAAAATGTTCAAACAACTGATTTTTACTGTTATCCACCACATCAAAAAGCCCCAGATTTTTCAGGATCAAATCGTTGTATTTTTTATAAAATTCACTTTTTTGCTCGTTTTTATGAATTTTAACCGAACTGTAAAAAAGTGATCTGTCCACACAGTCATACGCCCTTGCAGCCAATTTCTCATCTACATCTATCCCCTCTTTCTCCTTTAAAAACCCCCTGAGCATCTGTCCGGATGAAGGAGAGAGATCGGCAACAGTTCCCGCAAAATCAAATATCACATTTTTTACGAACATATTTTTCTACTCTCACTGACAAGTTCATTTATCTGATCGCTTCTTTTATGAAGTTCTCTGATTTTATCCATCGTAGTATAGATCTCTTCATGATATCTCATCATAACAAACTCATCACTGTTTTCAACCTTTTGCAGTTTTTCACCCAAAATCATCTCTCTTACAGCCATTTCCGGCGCATTAAAAACTCTGCTGATAACTCCGGTTGTACCTGAAAGTCTGCCGTTAAATTCAAAAATATAAAATTTACCATCTTTTCTTCTTGCCTGAATATTGAGATACTTAAGACCAACCGCTTTTGCCACCTCTTTTAACTCATTTTCAAGTTTTTCATCGATAATTCTTCTTGCTTTATAGGTGGAACCGCATTTTAACTCTCTTTTTAACATACACAGACCTTTAACCTCACTATCGTCTCCAAGATAAATTCCGGTTGTATATTCTCCCTCATTTGGTTCCAAAAGCTCCTGAAATATAAAATCTTCATCTCCCAAAAAGATTCTGCTGTCTTCTATATGTTTGAGTATATGAAAATTTCTAGCTCCGTTATCCAGTCTCTTTTTGACAACAAACGGCACTCCTACTTCTGAAACAAACTCCTCAATCTCTTCATAACTTTTTGGGATAATGGTCTTTGGTGTAGCAAATCCGTGTTTTATTAAAAATTTATAAGTATCATATTTGTCATCACAGATAAGCACCTTTTCTATATCATCAACAAATACTTTTGCATCCGTACAACTCTCCAACAGCTTTTTATTTTCCGATATTTTGACTATCTCCGAATCAACCGTAGGAAAAAAGATATCTATATGAAGTTTGTTCATTAATGTAATGAGATAATCTATATATCCATCATCTGCCGAAAAAGGTGCTATGAAAGATTTATTATCCAAATGAAGAAAAGAGCTGTCTTCAAAAACGCATATTTTATAGATCTCAAGATCCAGTTTAGACTTTTGCAGAGCTTTGATAACTCCCTGCCCGACATCGCCTCCCGCACCGGAAACCAATACATTAATTTTTCTGCCCATCATATTTTCCTTACCGATACCTCAGTATCTTAAATATTATTTTACCTTCACTAACTAAATCGTCTTATTCTTCTTTAATTTTAACAAAATTTAACTTAAAAAAGTTTAGGATAATAGAGAGTTACATTATAAAGAAATTTCTTTATTTAAAGTTTAAAATTAGAATAAAAATTAATAAACAGATGCGATTTAAAGAAAAACGGCAATTATTCGATATAAAAGATAAGTATTTCAAAATATATTAAGGAGAGAGTAATGAAAATCATTATATTGATTTTAACAGCTTTTAGTTACCTCTTTTGTGCCAATGAAACCTATTATCATCAGATAGTAAAAAACAGAGCGGCAAAACAGGAAAGATACGGGATAAGCAAAAACAGCAGAAAAACTTATATATATGCAGATGATGAAGATATAGAAAATGCATTAAAGAATCAAAAAAACGGAAATAAAATAGAAATAGCCAGTCCCAATATAGACAAAAAAACTCCTTTGAGAGAAGTTCATATAGTTGTAAATGCCAAAAATCCTATAAAAGCAAAAAATATAAAAGAGCTTGATATCGCATCTCCGACAATAGATCACAGAAGCATGATAAGAAAAATAAATGTAGAATTAAAATTAAAAAAAGGAGTGGAAATTAAATGAAAAAGTTAATAATGTTTTTTATGATCATAGATATAATATTTGCATCGGATATAAAACTGTTCAAAAATGCCGCTCTTATATATCATGAAAAGGGAGTTAAAAAAATTATCATTTTAAGAAATATAGAGCAAATGAATGTTATCCGTCATAAAAATTCTGTAAATGTAAATCTTTTTATGATTTCAAAAAGAGTAATCTCTCTGAAAAATCTTTCATTCAGTAGCTATAAAGCTCTGGAAAATACTCTCACCAATGCAAATATGAAAATACTAAAAGAGGTAAAGTAAAAAAAATTTCAGACGATATCTTAAATGCATCCAAAAAATACAAGGAGTTACAGATGAAAAAAATCGCATTGGCAACAAGTTTACTTTTGATGGGAGGAACTCTTTTTGCAGATGGTTCTCACCCTACCGATGTCCAAAATTCAACAGTTCAAAACGCTTCTATAATCAAAAATATAGATGCCCAAAAAAATACAAAAGCAACTGTAGGAAGTATTGATATACAAGATCACAGCGGAGTCAGAAATTCAACTGTTTTAAACAGTAGCAATATAGATGATGTTACGATGAAAAAAAATTCAAAAGCCCAAATCGGAAGTACAAATGTAAAAAACAGCCTCATTCAAAGCTCATCTTCCAGCAATTTGGCAAAAGTAAGACATGTCATCTTGGATAAAAACAGCAAAGCCCAAATCGGAAGTACAGAGATTGAAAACAGTAAAGTTACAAAGGGATCGAAAATCCAAAACAGTACCAGTGTTCAAAATGTTCATATGGGAAAAAATGCAAAAGCAGATATAGCAAATGTAAACATTCAAAAGAGTAAAATTGAAAAAAGCAAAATAAACGCCTATTCCGATATAGATGATATTCAAATGGGGAAAAATTCAAAAGCCCAAATCGGAAGTGTTCATATAAAGAAAAGTACCGTACAAAATTCAAAGGTTTACAACAATGCGGTAGTAAGACATGTGGTAATGGGTAAAAACGCAAAAGCCCAAATCGGAAGTACTGAGATAAAAAACAGTACAGTCAAATCATCAACTGTAACCAATGCATCCTGTGCCAAAAACATAAAAGTAGGTAAAAACGCATCTTTGGAAGCAGGAAGTGTAAATATAAAATAACTTTTTATCGGGAAATTTTTCTTTTTTTCCCGATATCTTTCCCTCTTAAGCAGGAGACTATCAAATGAAAAAACTAACCGGTATTACAATATATTCAACAGCAATATTTCTTTTACTGACAGGCTGTGCTCCAGATATAACTCCCACCCTGACAAAACAGGAAAAAGAGATCGCTTCTCCCTTTGAAGAGGTTACAAGATATTCCAATGCGCTAAGACATTTGGGAGAGATGATCACGGCATACGAGGGAGATCCGATAAAAATACAGAGCAAATTTATAACAAATGATACAAGCAGTGAACAGGAACTGCCAAAAGATATATCAAGAATGCTTATCACCGCTGTCAATAAAATAGGAGAAAATATCATATATGTTCCCTATGATCCACAATATCTGTTAAATGAAGCCCAAACCGGTGCGCAAATCAACAGAGTTCTGCCCGATATCGTAATATCAGGGGCAATTACCGAATTTGACAAAGATGTATATAAGAAAAACAGAGGATTAAATGCCGATTTTGCCTTTGGAAACGGAAAAGGAGATACCGATATAGGATACTCCCAAAGCAGCGATAAAAGCAATACTAAAATAGCTCTTGACCTTCATCTTTTAAACTATAAAACTATGACAATGTTTCCGTCTTTACAGACACAAAACAGTATTATTCTTTACAGGCGTTCAAAAGAGAGAGAATTTGGTTTTTCCATCTTTGGAAACGGTCTTGGTTTCAATGGCAGCGTAAGCGCAAACCAGGGGAAACATGAAGCTTTAAGATTATTGGTAGAATTTAGCATATTGGAACTTGTGGGGAAATATTATAATATACCTTACTGGAAACTTCTTCCAAACGGTAAAAAAGATGAAATGGTCATAGCAAAAGAGAAAAGAAAATTCAGAAGCATAAAAAAAGACAAAAAACTTGCAACCGCCCTGATACAAAGGATGCTTTATCTTCACGGTTACAAGATACAGACAAACGGAATTTATAATAAAAAGACACAAGAAACTTTAAAAAGTTATGTAAAAGATTATAAACCATCTCATCTTAAAAAATTGGGTATAAACGAAGAAACATACATCTCTCTTTTTCTGACACTTCCTGTCAAAAAAGCGGTTTACCTGGTTGAAAATGAACGCTTCAGCCGATAAATCGCTTATTGGCCAATAGAGATATATAACAAAATAACACACCTTGTAAAAAAGCAATTTAATAGCTTTAATTTACTGAATTTTTACTTTCTTTTTTAAAAATTTTTTTACTATAATTGAAAAAAAAGGAAAGAAAATGAACTGCTCGGACAGATGTATAAACTGCATCTTACCAAAATCGGCAGAATTTGTAAAATTTGATGAAAACGGGTGTTGCAGTATCTGCAATCATTCAACAGAGAATGATTTAAGTTCGGATGAAAAAAAGGTTTTAGAAAATAAACTGAAAGCCAAAATAGAGCAGTTCAAAAAAGAGGGCAGAGAAAAATCCTACGACTGCCTTGTAGGAGTAAGCGGGGGAAGAGACAGCGCTTATCTACTTTATCTTCTTGTTACAAAGCACAAATTAAGATGTCTCGGAGCATATTACAAAACTCCTTTTACCCCTAAAACAGTAGATGATAATGTCAAAATGCTTGTCAAAAAGCTCAATGTTCCTCTTATAGAAATTAAGATTCCCCTTGAAAAGCACAGAAAATTTGCAAAGGAGATGATAAAACTCTGGCTTAAAAAACCAAAACCTATTATTGCAAATCTCGCCTGTGCTCCATGTAAAGAGTTAAATCACGAAATATTAAAAATTGCGCATAAATACGGCATCAAACATATTATATACGGAGGAAATAAATTTGAGGTATTCCAGGGAGGAGCAGCCCAATTCAGAAATGACAGTGCAAAACTGAAAAATACTCCAAACTCTTTATGGAGACAGACTAAAAAGATGTTTCTGATCGCTCAAAGAGGTGCAAAACTGCTTTTTGAAACTCCTCAATTAATTAAATATTTTGTCGTATCATTTAAAAGTTCTATCCTTTATATAACACCTGATACCCCTTATCTCAGACTTCGCTATCCCAATATAGATACAATGCAATATTATCACTATACCCAATATGACGAAAATGCCGTTATCGGATTTTTAAATGATATAGGATGGAAAATTCCTCAAAACTGCAATTCCACATGGAGAGCGGATTGCTCTTTTAATGAATTGAAAAATTTTATGTTTAAAAAAACATCCAATATGACCTATATAGATTCATATTTGAGCAATATGGTCAGATCAGGTCTTATCAGCAGAGAAGAAGCGCTTAAACGAGCTGAAAAAGAGGGCGCTATCTCATTTGACAGGCTTAAAGAGGTATGTAACATATTGGATATACCGATAAAAGAGTTTTTTCCAAAAGTACCTGACAAGCATAAAAATCATCAGCGGCTCTTATGAAACATATACTCTTTATTATAAGCAATCTGTTTCATATATCTTTTTTTTAGAGAATGAAGAATAAATCCTGCATTTTTAATCTCATATTTTTTTACAAAAGAGTCGATATTTTCTACAAAACTCTTTTTGCTCACCTCCGATTTGCATACAAACAGAGTAATATCAGAATATCCCGCCAGGATAAAAGCATCTGAAACAAGATCAACAGGAGGTGTATCAATTACTATATAATCAAAATATTTTTTTAAATTTTTGATAAGAGTTTTCATCTCTTTTGAGTCAAGCAGTTCATACGGATTTTCAACATTTCCACCTGATGGAATGATACTAAGATTGGAAACTTTGTCAAATTTTTGGACAACTTCTTTAAGAGGGACTTTTGCCTGTAAAAATTCACTCAAACCTTTTTTATTGGAAAGATGAAATTTATTATGAAGTTCCGATATCCTAAGATCACAGGAAAGCAGGATGGTTTTTTTGTCACTCATTCCCAAAACAGCCGCCAGATTTGAAACAACAACACTTTTGCCTTCTCCGGGAATTGTTGAAGTAACCGTTATAACTTTACACTTGTCATCTGTTTTTACATATTCTATATTTGTACGAATGCCTCTAAATGCTTCACTTTGAACAGTCAAAGGGGTATCGATAACATAAATCTTATTGTAAAGTCTGTGGTCTGTCACATAAGGTATCATGCCATAAACAGGCAATTTTGATATCTTTTTCAAATCATCTTCACTGTTTATCGTATCACCCTCTTTGTTGTTGATAAGTGCCAAAAGCACGGACAAAGCCAAAGCAGCCAACAGACTAAGACCCATGATACTCCAAAAATCAGGTTTAAAAGCTTTATCAACCTCAACAGCCGGATCGATAACGGATATATCAAAATGATCCGGCATAGATTCATTTAAAAGTCTGGAGCGCTCTTTTAAAAGATAAGCATAATGTTTTTTGCTAATTTGATAATTTTGTTCCAGTGAATAAAGTTTTTGTTCGTTTTTAGGCAGTTTGTCAAAATCTTTATTACTGCCTTTAAGCGCCTTTTTGATAGAGTTTTTATGGGCATAAAGACTTTTTTGCATATTTTTGATCAAAGAATTCATACTCTCTTTTAGTTTATCTATCTTTTGATTTACCAAAATAACTTCTGGATTTAAATCATTTAATTTATCCACCGAATTTTTCATCACCTGAATCTCTTTTGCCAAAGAGGCAAGTTCGGGATACTTTTTATCCAAAGCGCTTATAACGGTAAAATTGCCCTTTTTTATCTCATCTTTTATCATCGAAAGCGTATTTAACTCCAAACCAATCTTTCTAAGCTCCTCCCCGTAACCGATAGAGAGTTGCATCAGATTGGAAGAGATATTTTTGGAAATATTTATGTGATTTTCTTTTTGATAATTTCTTAATTCGTCAAGCGCCCTACTCTCTTTTAACTTTGCATCCTTCAATCTGTTTTCTATAAAAAACAGCATTTTGGATGTCTTTTTCTCTTCTGCTCTCTCTTTTTGGGAAATATAACTTTTTATCAAACCATTTAACATATCTTTTAATCTTTTTGGATTGCTGTCTTGATACTCAACCTTTATCAAAGATGAGTTTTTGGAAGACTGATAGATATGAAGTTCTCTTCTTATCCTGTCTATAAGAAAATCTTTTTTATAAAAGGTTATATAATAATCTTTGAGAGATACCGGTCTTGATTTTTGTAACACAAAAGAGAAATACGGCGTTACAGCCTTTTTGGAAAAAAAGAACTCTCCTTCAAAATTATAATTTTTACTATCTGAAAGATGAAACAAAGAGAGTAACTGTTTTTGTATCGGTTCTTTTATTTTCAAAAGATACTTTTCCTGATTGAGAGGGGTGATAATGATCTCTTTATCATAAAAATCACTGTTTTTAATCTCCAAATCAACTACCCTGAAAGGTTCGTGACCATACAGATCCTCTTTTTTAAATAAAAGATTTTTTGTATAACAGGCTTTGTCCGTTCCAAGTGATTCCACTGCATTTTTTACAACTTTTCTTGATCTGATGATATCCATCTGTGTTTGAATATCTTTGGATGTGATTTGAATACTTGTATAGGTTTTATAATATTTGGGAGAGAGATAAAAATATACAAATCCCGTCGCTATCGCTAAAAACAGAATTACAAAGGTATAAAATCTGCTGTTTTCACTAAATATATTCAGTCTTTTTAACACTTTTATCATTTATTATCACTCCAATCAATATTTCCACAGTTTAAACATTTCCCACGCTTTTTTTGCCTCTTTATCACCGCCGTCATAAGCTTTTTTAATCCATTTTTTTGCTGTTTTCATATCTTTTTTTACTCCGAGTCCACCGGCATACATAAGTCCCAGTTTGCTTTGAGCCAAAACCGAACCTTTTTGTGCGGCTTTTTCAAACCAGAAAAAAGCTTTTGTATAATCTTTTGACACACCCCAACCGTTTGCACTCATCTGCCCCAGATTGAACATAGCCGTTACATTTCCGTTTTGTGCAGCTTTTTCATACCAACTGTAAGCTTTTGAAAGATCTTTTAGCGTTCCTCTGCCGTGATAATAAAGAGTTCCCAAAAGATACTGGGCATCGGCATAATTTTTATCGGCAGCTTTTTTAAGCCAAAAAAAACTTTTTTTATAATCCTGTTTTATACCTCTTGCTTTATAGTAGGAAACTCCCAAAGCATACATCGCCCATGCATCGCCTTTGTCAGCCAAATCAACAAGAAGCTGATAGGCTTTTTTCTCTCCAAAAGTCTGATAAAGTCTGGATCCGTCATCATTTTGCGCAAAAAGCAGTGTATTAAAAAAAAGTAAAAAGATCCAAATTATATTTCTCACCCCGAAATCTCCTTTTCACCGAAGTAAAACTCCGGCAAAGATGAAACACCCAAAAGAGTTTCATTAAGTTTTTTAAAAAAGCTATATCTCTTCAGCCATTTGAGATATCAGAGGAAAGAGTTTTTTACTGGCATTTTCAATATTTTCAAAATACTCTATCAACTTATTATCATCGCAACTGGAATCTTCTATACATAAAACAGCCTTTTTTACATTGTCGTGAAACTCTTTATGAAAACTTTGCAGTGCCTGATAACTTTTTGTTTTACCGAACAATTTTTTACCCTCATTTTGATACCACTCTCCAAATCTGCAATTGTTATGATCTTTTAACTCCAACGAATCACCTTTTGCAACCACTTCATAGGCTCTTATTTTATAAAGGAAGTGATCCATTTTAAACTGTCCGGTATATATTTTATTTGACTCCCCGTTTACTCTCTTTTTTACATTCAATGAAAGTTCTATCGCTTCTTGCAGGTCGGTTTTAAACTGTTCCAAATGGGATGAAGAGTTATTTGCCTCTTTTTCCAACTTCTCACTGTCCTCATACATTGCAGAAGAGTTTTGTTTTAGAGTATTGATGGTTATCTCCACTTCGGCAGTTGCTTTTTGTGTTCTCTCGGCAAGTTTTCTGACTTCATCGGCAACAACGGCAAATCCTCTTCCGTAATCCCCTGCCCTTGCAGCCTCAATGGCGGCATTGAGCGCCAAAAGATTTGTCTGATCGGAGATCTCTTTTATAAGATTGATGATTTGCGATATTTCGCTGACACTGTGGTTTAGATGTTCCGCATTTCCTCTTAAAGCATTTGCCATTTGAATAATATTTTCGGTATCAAAAACATCATCGATATCATCTTCAATGGTTTGTATTTTACTTGCATAAGTTTCCAATACTCTGTCAATATCTCCCAAAGTACTGATGCTTTTGGTTATATCGTTTTGAATATCCAAAACACTTTCCTGTGTATCTTCGGTTACTCTTTTGAATAATTCTTGATTTATTTTTTTAGATTTTAAATCTTTAAGATACTGTTCTTTTTCTCTTTTATATTTTGATATTTCCATTTTCAAAGCTTCATTTTCCCTGCGAAGCTCTTCTATCTCTTCCATATGATCTTCTACAACATCACTGCTGCTGCTTCCAAAACCAAACATAACAAAACTCCTTAATTTTATATAATTTTCTTAACTAACCGGGTTGTTTTTTATAATAGTCAAAAACTATGATAAAAAACAACCGCCTTGCATTAGATACTTTCTTTTATGATATAGTGCATAAGGTCAGTTACTAAAATCGGACTTTAAATGATTTTATTTAACAGATTTTGGAAGATAACGGCAGATGTGTTCAAAGATACTCTATCTCATCCTTCAAACCGGCTTTTTCAAAGCCTTTCAATCGCAATCGACAGCTGTCACAAACTCCACAGGCTCTGTTCTCATTTTGATAACAACTCCATGTATCTTTTAAAGGCACACCGTATTTAAAAGCCTCTTTTACAATATCCTCTTTTTTCAGATGAACCAAAGGCATATTTATTGTCAGATTTGTTGAGGGTTTTGTTCCTTCATTGATGGCATCTTGCATCTTTTTTATAAAATTTTCCGTACAGTCAGGATATCCGCTGCTGTCCTCCTCCACAACACCTATATAAACGGCTTCCGCCTCCTCTTTTTCCGCCAATGCTCCCGCTATCGATAAAAATATCCCGTTTCTAAAAGGCACATAGGTAACGGGAATGCCGGGTTTTAAACCCTCTGTCGGAACAGTGATCTTCTCATCGGTCAAAGCCGAACCTCCTATATCTTTTATAAAGTGAAGATCAAGTTCCACTGTTTTTAAAGCATCAAGATTTTTTGCTATCTTTCTAAAACTCTCAAGTTCTTTTGTCTCTGTTTTTTGTCCGTAGTTAAAATGAAGAGCTATTATCTCATATCCGTCTCTTTTTTTTGCGATAGTCGAACTAAGAGCGCTGTCCATCCCTCCGCTTATGATACAAACCGCTTTTTTCTTCATAATAGAACCTTTTGATATTTTTTTGATATTATAACCAATAAAAACAGATAAATTTGAAAATACAATTTCAGTTATAGAGGGGAAACAGGAGATTTTGAATGTTTTTTTTGCAAAACTGCGGTTATAAAACCGCAGTTTGCGTTATCAAAAGATTATCCCAAAGATGAGATAAATTTATACTCTGCAGAATCAAAGATATAATTTATCAACTCCTCTTTTTTCATACCGTTTTGAAGTCTTTGTTGCCAATATTCAAATCCCGCTCTTTCGGGTTCTCTGTTTAGAATAGCTCTGTAAGCGGCTTTTATAAAATCGGCATCACTTATATCTCTGTTGTTAAACTCTTTGGAATTAAAAAAGTTTCTTACGATCTGTTCATAAGTGATATCACCTTTTTTTATCTCGTCAGCCCAGTATTTGATCTCTCCGTAAGATGCTTTTCTTGCCAAAATGAGATAATAAAGACTCTCTATCCTTGAATAAAGCATCTCATCTTCATCAAAAGGTTTTAAATGATAAGATTTTGCAAGTTTGATAAATTCATTTGTATAAACCAGCTTGTCAAATACCAATCCTCTGTTTAAAGCATTCTCATCAAGTATTTTTTTCCAATAAGCAAGTTCTCCGCTGAAAGGTTCTCTTTGATAAAGAGTGATAAAGATTTTTCTTATATACTCTTCATTTGTCAGATTTTTTCCTTCAAGTTCATGTGTAATCACAAAAAATCCTTTTGCGACAGAAGCGGCACTGTCTCCGTTTTTGAGCCTGTTTGTCCAGTATCCGAGTCCCTCTTTTTCAGGTTCTCTATCTAAAACCGTATGATAAAGATAGGTAACATAAGTATCAACAGGATCCGCCGCCGTAGTGGCTTTTACACTGACACCTTTTGACTCTCCGTATTCGTTTACAGCTTTTACCGTATATTCATATTCTGTATTTTCAGACAGATTTTGATCGGTATAGCTTGTGATATTCTCTTTTGTGGTAAAGATCTCCTCTCCGTCTCTTATGATTTTAAATCCCGTTTCGTTATCAGAAACATCTTTCCATGTAATTGTTATATTGTTACCATCTACGGCAGCATTCAACTCCTCCACATCAGCCGCCAAACCGTCATCTGTAGTAACACTCACTTTAGCCGGTGCGGAGTCATTTTTGCCGTCTGTTGCGATTACCTCATACTCATAGGTTGTTCCGGCAGAAAGATTTGTATCGGTATATGTAGTAACATTTGCATCTGTTGTAAAGATAAGATTCCCGTCTCTTATGATCTTAAAACCGCTCTCATCATCTGACAAATCTTCCCATCCCAATGTTACACTCTTTGTTGAAACATCCGTAGCGGTTAAATTGGCAGGAATACTAAGTTCAACCACTTTTTCTTTTGTTGTAACACTCAACATTTCGGTAGGAGCCGATTCACCGGCATCATTGAATGCTTTTACTTCATACTCATAAGTCGTTGCTTCTGTAAGATTTTCATCTGTATATGTCGTAACATTTGCTTCGGTTACAAATATCTCCTCTTTGTTTCTTATGATCTTAAATCCCGTTTCGTTATCGGAGTTATCACTCCAAACAAGAGTTATACTGTTTTGTGAAATTTCAGTGGCATTAAGATCACTGGCGGCAGCAGGTGTTTGCGTCTCGGAAGGTGTTGTAACTTCCAAAGAGATTCCTTCACTTTTACCGGCTTCATTGACAGCTTTTACGATATAGAGATAGTCCGTACCGGCTGTTAGATTATCATCGGTGTATTCGGTAGTGTCAGCAGCGGCTGTAAAAAGTAAAAGGTCGTTTCTGTATATCTCAAAACCACTCTCATTATCGGAATTATCCTGCCATTTTATCGTTACAGAATGAGAAGTTACATTTACACTCTCTATATTTGAAGGATCAGCAGGAGGAGTTGTCTCTTCATCTGTGGCTACTTCTACGGTTACGATTTCACTTCCTCCCGCACTGTTTACCGACTTGATACCATAAGTATAGGTTGTACCGGCTGTCAGATTATTATCAGTATAAGAAGTTACATTTGCTTCCGTTACAAAAACTATCTCTCCGTCTCTTAAAATTACATAACTGTTCTCTCCGTCAATATCCTCCCAGTTTAGTGTAACAGAGTGGGAAGTTACATCCGAAGTTGAAAAATTTGAAGGAGCCGGAGGCAAGGTAGGCTGTTGCTCTTCATCTGTTGTAACCTCAACCGTTGCAGGTTCACTCTCACTACTATCATTAACGGCTTTTATCTCATATTTATAAGAAGTGGCGGCAGTCAGATTTGTATCGGTGTAGGTGGTAACATCGGCAGCCGTTGTATATATGATCTCACCGTCTCTTAAAATTACATAACTGTTCTCTCCCTCAACATCCTCCCAGTTTAGCGTAACAGAGTGGGAAGTTACATCCGAAGTTGAAAAATTTGAAGGAGTTTGCAAGAGTGTAGTATCATCATTTCCGTCACTTAAAACTATATCATCAAACCGTCCGCTTCCCCTTACAATGATACCGTTTACTTTTAAAAGTTTCGCACTCGGAATCAAACTGTGAAGTCTTTGTTGAAGATCCTCTTCAAATTCATGCCATTTGCCATCATCAGCATCATGTCCGAGACCAAAAGACAACTCACTTCCTCTTATAACTTTTCTGTCAGTCGGACAATTACAAAAAGTGAGATATTTGTCTCCCTGATCAGTAACTATTTTTACATAAATCACAAAACTGGAATCACTTTTTTGTTTCCACTTCAAAATGAAATGAGATTCATCATTCCATGGTGTTTTATCAGAATTACTTAGTAAAAAGGAGTTTTCCTCCCCTTTTCCTTTAAGTTCGATAACATTACTTGCCCTTTCTTCATCGTAAACTCTTTGTATCAACGCCCCCGAAGGCGTATTATCGGCTATACTCCATTTTGCAGTATCCCCGCTTTCCGCATTTTCATAAATAACGGCATCGGCACAAAGCAGACTGGTAAAAACGCCAAAAATCAACAAACCTTTCCTCATTTTCCATCCTTTTATATGATTTTAATATTTTTCTTAGTATATTTTATAATAATATAATTAAATATAAATTAATTTTATATTTAATGTTTTACCTTCCTTTTAATTAGTTTAATAATCTCTTTAAAAGTTAAATAATATTAAATAGTAAAATTTATGGGGATTTTATTTGTTTAAAAAAATAACACTTTTGAGACATGCACCTGTTAAAAAAAGATATCTCAACTCTTTCAACGGTTGGATTGATATAGATATAGAAATTGCTTACAATGATAAAAAAATAAATAATTTAAAAAAAATTTTAAGAAATAATAATTTTGACAGAATTTACTCTTCTGATCTTATAAGATGCAAAAATACTCTTAAACTTTTAGAATTTGAAAAGTTTGAGGTTATGAAAGAGTTTAGAGAAATTGCTTTTAAAGATTTTGCGGAGGGAAAAAATTTTGACGATATACAAAAAAGTGTAAAAATCCCCGATAATGCTTTTGACAATATCGAAAGATGGAGTGATTTTATAGCAAAAGAGAGTTATGAAGAATTTATCAAAAGGATAAAAAGAGGAATTGAAAAAATAGAAGGCAAAAACATACTTCTGTGTACTCACGGGGGTGTTATAGCTGTTTTTGCCCACCTCTACTTAAATCAAAACCTTTTTAGTAAAAAAATAAATTATTTGGATTTGCTCGTTATTAATGATTCTTTAAAACAATATTAAATATAATACTTAAGTTATTTATAATATTAGGTCAAATAAATTTCACTTAATCAAATTTAAATATTTATTTGTTTTTCCGATAATACATTTAGACCATATTTAATATAATTACAAAAAACTTCACACAAGGATCATTAAAAGTGCTTTTTAACTCATATATCTATATATTTGCATTTTTACCGGCAGTATTTTTTATCTATTTCTTTCTTGTCAAAAAAGGGTGGCTTTTAGCATCAAAAACTCTTTTGGTACTTGCATCTTTGTTTTTTTACAGCTGGTGGAATCCCGTATATCTGCCTTTGATCCTAATCTCCATGTTTGTAAACTATGGTATCGGAACCACGATCTCAAATGACAAAGCAAAAGGATACAAAAATATTCTTCTGATAACCGGAATCGTTTTTAATGTAGCTCTTTTGGGATATTTCAAATACGCCGATTTTTTTATAAACAACATCAACTTTATAACAGATGCAAATATCCCTCTTTTACATCTAGCACTTCCTCTTGCCATCAGCTTTTTTACTTTTCAACAAATCGCATATCTTGTTGACAGTTACAAAGGTGAAACAAAAGAGTATGATTTGTTAAATTATATGGTTTTTGTCAGTTTTTTCCCTCAACTCATAGCAGGTCCTATTGTCCACCACAAAGAGATGATGCCGCAGTTTGATGATAAAGAGAATAAAAAGATAAACTATAAAAATATAACAATGGGTATATTTATCTTTGCTATCGGACTTTTCAAAAAAGGTGTTATTGCAGACAGTCTCTCCCCTTATGTGGCTCAGGGTTTTGACATCTCTCCCCAACTTGGCTTTTTGGAAGCATGGAGTACGACTTTGGCTTATGCCATGCAGCTTTATTATGATTTTAGCGGTTATACCGATATGGCGATAGGAAGCGCACTTCTTTTCAATATCAAACTCCCCATAAACTTCAACAGTCCTTATAAAGCTGTCAGTATTCAGGATTTTTGGAGAAGATGGCATATAACATTGAGCAGATTTTTGAGAGATTATATCTATATCCCTTTAGGTGGAAATAGAAAAGGAGAATTTAGAACATATCATAATCTTTTTATGACATTTCTGATAGGCGGTATCTGGCATGGAGCGGGGTGGACATTTGTCTTTTGGGGATTTTTGCACGGTATAGCGATGGTAATCCACAGAATGTGGAAACAGATGGGCAAAAGTATGAATTTTTATCTGGCATGGTTTGTAACATTTTTCTTTGTAAATGTTACATGGGTCTTTTTCAGAGCCAAAGAGTGGGATGATGCCATCAAGGTTTTAAAAGGAATGTTTGGACTAAACGGTTTGAAACTTCCGACCTACTATTTCAACGGTGAAACATATCTGCCTCTTTTTGTTCTTTTTGTCTCTATGATCGCGGCACTGTTTGCCAAAAATTCTATGGAGATGATCAAAGATTTTCGTCCGGGATTTAGAGTCGCTTTGGTAGGCGGAGGAGTTTTCGCATTTTCGACGCTTTTTCTAACAAGAGTAAGCGAATTTTTATATTTTAATTTTTAGGCTTATTATGAAAACTATTGAAAAAAACTATAAAAAAACATTGATTTATATGGCAACAGTCTATTTTTTGATTATGGGAACTGTCGGTACGGTAAATTTTATCATGGATTCTTACTGGGCATTTGATCATGAAAACAGATTTAACCAAATGCAGTCAGGCTCCAACGAAAGACAGCAAAAAACAAATTATGTCTATTTTCACAAATTTGACTATGATGCCATTTTGCTTGGAAGCAGCAGAACAACTTTGATAGATCAAAACGATTTTGAAGGTATCAAAACATTTAATTATGCGGTTTCCATGATGTTGCCCAAAGAATTTAACGACTATATCGAATTTGCAAAAAAACAAAACGGCAGGGATTTTAAATATATCATTTTGGCTCTTGATTTTTTTGCAACCAACAAACTGAAAAAAGCGGAAAATCCAAAACCCATCATAGACAATACAACATCATTTCTATACCGTTACAAACTGCTCTTTAGCATAGATGCCCTGAAAAATTCGGCAGCAAATATAAGAAGATTTATAACCGGTAAAAAATACAGAAGATCCTATAACAGACACAATGTAGCCTCAACCGATATCTTGGATGAAAAAACTGCCAGAAGAATTATCGAATCAAGAAAACACTGGGAAGAGAAATACAAATATGATGATCACTATATAGATACGCTAAAAGAGCTTCAAAAAAACAATCCCAACAGTAAATTTATCGTTTTCACAACTCCCGTAAGCTCCTTTTTGTTTAACCTGATGTTAAATGAAGGTCATCTAAAAGACTACGAAAGATGGCTCAGGGAACTTGTGATGACTTTTGGCAAAGTAACAAACTTCATGACGGAAAATTCCGTTACAACAGACTATACAAAAAACTATGTCGATACAAACCACTTCTATCCCCGCATAGGAAAACTCATAGCACATAAAGTTTTGGGCATCAATGATCCAAAAATTCCGAAAGATTTCGGCGATGTTTTGACAAAAGAGAACATAGACGACTACATCAACAGCATAAACAACAGATATATAGAAGGTCTAGCACACGAAAATCTGGGCATAAAAAAAAAGAGCAAAAATAACTAATCATTCAAGGCTTTTTGGAAGCAGGGCTTCAGTCGCACCTTGGGTGGTGCTGAAGCATCACTACTTTCCTTTTGCTTTCTGGATCGAATTTATATATCTGTAATCTATCCTGATCTCTTTTTTGGATGGAAGAGAGGAGGAGAGTTTTTGTATCACATCGTTAAAGTCATCAAAGAGATAGTTTGCATAACTTCCCGGAACCGTGTTTATCTCGTTTAGAAATATCTCATCTTCTATCATAAAAAAATCACACCGTATCAAAGCACCTTCAAACAGATTGGAGTATATCTTTTTGAAAGCCTCTTTGAGGGCATTTTCTTTATCTTTATCGATATTTGCTTTTGAAACTCTCTGTGTTCTTGAAAAATCGAGGTATTTTTTCTCAAAATCCAAAAACTCCTCTTTTTTAGGCTCTTCGACGATAGAAAAGACAAAATCCTCCGCTTTGCATCCGGCTAAATTGTACTCTTTGACACCTTCTATAAAAGGTTCTATCAAAACCTCCTCGTCAAACTCATAAGCCACATCCAAAGCATATTCCAAATCCTCTGCTTTTCTGACGATACTGACACCTATCGAACTTCCGAGTCTCAGAGGTTTTACGATGATCGGAAAATCAAATGAACTTTTGTATTCTCCTCTTCTTAAAACCTCATACTCAAGAGTCTTTATACCTCTTTGTTCTGCATACAGTTTTGTAAAGAGTTTATTAAAACCAATCACACTCGCTTCTATACCGGGACCTATATAATCAACACGGAAGAAATCAAGCATAGATGCTATCTTGCCGTCTTCACCGTCTGCTCCGTGGATAACATTCAAAAGCAGATCAAATTCCGTCTTTTTCTCTCCCAAAAGAGATTTTTGGTAAAAACCTCCGCTTTTTAGATTAAGTTTCGGAAACTTTTTATATTCGTAAGAGCTGAATGTCTTTGACTTCATACTCTTTTCGTCAATAAGATAAAATTCTCTCTTTTCATCACAAAATATATAAATTTTTTCATATTTTAAAACATCTTTCAAAGCTATGGAACTTACGATACTTATCTCATGCTCATAGCTTATACCGCCAAAAAGTAGTGCTATCTTCAAATCTATCCCTTTTTAGTTAATTTTGCAAGTGCTTCTTTGACAAGATCGGAAACATTATCACTTTTGCACTCTCTTAGAGCCTTTTTGATGCCCTCTTTTTTAAATCCCAGACTCTCAAGAGCCAAAAACGCCTCTTTCTCATACGATCTCTCTTCACTCTCACTGCTTAGATCAAAATCATTCAGTTCCACAAGTATTCTTTTTGCGCTTTTTGGTCCTATTCCGGGAACTCTTTTTAACATCTCAACACTTTTTTGGGCTATCGCTTTTGAAAATTCAGCCGGAGTAAAAGTGGAACAGATAGCCATTGCGGTACTTGGACCGACTCCGTTTAGTTTGATCACCTGATCAAACATTCTTTTCTCATCAAAATCGATAAATCCGTAAAGCGTTTGGCTATCCTCTTTTACGATAAACGAGGTATGCAGATATATCTCTTTTTTTTCTACTTTGGAACTTGTGTTCAATGATAAAAAGACTTTATAGACAATCCCCGTTTTTGTTTTGATATGAACAAAAGACGGCTCTTTTTTGACAACTTCTCCCTCTATGGCAACTATCATAAAAATCCCTATCTGTAATATTTCAAAGCTTTTGGGATAAGCTGTTTTAATCTTTGGATTCTGTTTTGATCAGCCGGATGGGTTGATAAAAATTCAGGTTGAGAACCTCCCCTTTTCAGTCTGAGCATATTTTGCCAAAATCTCAAAGCCTCTCTTGGATTATATCCCGCTTTTGTCATCAGATACAAACCTATCTCGTCAGCTTCATACTCAAACTTTCTGCTGTAAGGCAAAACTACGCCAAACTGTTCTCCCAGACCGTAAGCCGTATCAAACAGTCCTCCGTAGGCGCTTCCTTTCAAAACAGTCTGAGAGATGATCTCTTTTCCCATTCTGCTAAGTTGGATCATACTCATTCTTTCCGCACCGTGCCTTGCTATGGCGTGGGCTATCTCATGTCCCATCACAACGGCAAGTTGATCTTCGTTTCTTGCGGCTTTAAATATTCCCGTATAGACAAAAACCTTTCCTCCGGGCAGACAAAAGGCATTTAGTACATCTTTGTCTATCACAAAAAATTCCCACTTGTAATCGGGCTGATTTGCAACTCTTGCTATTTTTATACCGACTCTTTTAACCAAAGCATTCAATCTTCGATTGTGGCTGATTTTTTCTTTTTGCAAAATCTCTCTTGCGGCCTGATAACCCATCTGTGATTCCTGAACAGGAGAAACCATAACGATTTGGGTTCTGTTTGTATAGGGAGTTTTTGCACAACCGACAAATAATAAAAAAGGCAGTATTAACAAAAACAGAAATTTAAACGATTTTTTCATAATGATACCTCGCAGTTTTTAATCGAAGTATTATAACAAAATAACTTTTCAAAAATTATAACTGACCTTACGCACTATATCGTATCCATAGTAAAGAGAGAAAGTATCTAATGCAAGGCGGTTGTTTTTTAGCATAGCCAAAGCTATGGTGAAAAACAACAATTATTAGTTACTTATTTTTTACTTTATTTGGCTATAAGCTTTATATTGTAAAATATAGTTAACCAAAATTCTATTATTGAGGTATAAAAATGAGAAAAATTTTCATATACAAGATTATATTTATGGTAACTATTTTCGCTCCCTCTTCCCTGCTCTGTTTGGATAAATTTTACAGATTTGAAAACAGAGATATTTTTATAACAAAACTGTATGAAAAAATCATGCAAAGAAGCCCTTCAAATAAGGAAAAAGAGTATTGGATATCAAAACTTGACGAAAACAAAAGCGCCACATTTATCCTAAAAGCATTTTTCAGAAGTAAAGAGTTTGAAGATAAAAACCTCAATGAGGAGGAGTATGTCAAAACTTTGTATGATACTGTTTTGGAAAGAGAAGCCGATAAAGAGGGATTGGATTACTGGGTTAATGAGATGGTAAATAAAAACATTTTTAAAGATCAAATCTTATACAAATTTTCTTTTTCATCAGAATTTAAAAATCTTTTATTAAACAGATACAACATAACAGCTTTTAACAGTGATGACAAGCTAACGGCCTTTATCGAAAGATTTTACAATATTCTTTTTAACAGAAGAGGAGATTATAAGGGAGTGGCTTACTGGAAAAATGAAATTTTATCCCAAAAAAGTGCCGGAGATATAGCTTCTTATTTTTTCTTTTCAAAAGAGTTTGAAGAAAAAAATTATGATGATGAGATGTTTATAACCCTTGCTTACAGAACACTTCTTGACAGAGAACCGGATAACGGAGGAAAAACTTTTTGGCTCTCTTTGTTTGATCAGGGCATCAGAAAAAAGGAGATTATCAAAAACTTTATCAGTTCTGACGAATTTATCAATCTTTTGTTGCAATACGGCATCACATCCGATAAAAACAATATACCTGATTTTGCATTACCCGTTGGAGAGATAAAGACTCTGCCTGAAAATTACGGCTCATGGGGAGGGTACAAAACAAAAAGAGTCTCCTATGCCGGAAACTATGATAAAGATATAACTCTCTTTTATCCTGTTACAAAAGATAAAGTACCGGCTGTTTTTTTCTCACCCGGCTGGTATGACAATCAATCGATAAGTTACAAAAAATATGAAGTATTACTGGAATTTATAGCAAGTAAAGGATATGCTGCCGTATTTGTTCCATATACACAAAGTTATCAGCTTTATGAAGAGATAAAAAACGGATTTTTGGAAACGGCATTCAGATATTCCGGGATCATAGATACTTCCAAAGTAGGTCTTCTTGGATTTTCCGCCGGAGGGGGAATAATCGTAAGTATGGGATATCAGCTTTTCAAAGAGGAGGGATGGGGAGAAAACGGCAGATTTTTATTTTTACTCTCTCCATGGTACGATCTTGGAATGAAAGTTTACAATGACAAAGGTTCTTTTATACTCTCTGATTATCCGAGTGATACAAAAATGATCATCCAAAGATATGATGAAGATGAAGATGATCCAAGAATTTTAATAGATCTGTATAAAAATATAAATATTCCAAACAGTGAAAAAGATTTTCTCATAATAAACTCCAGCCCCAATTATGAAGCGGTACATACTATACCCTACAGTCCAAAATATCAGGCTGATGCTCTTGATTATTATGCGATATTCAGGTATATAGATGCTCTTAGTGCCTATACCTTCAAAAAAGATCCAAAAGCAAAAGATATTGCGCTTGGAAACGGAAAAAAAGAGCAGATTACATTGACAAAAGGATTAAGCGATATCACTGTTACAGATGAACCTCAGGATATTATAGAGTTTAAACCATCTTATTCTTATCCTTATCCCTGCACAAGAGATTTGAATCCAAGAGCGGAATTTTGTTTTAAATTTGCTCCCAAATAACTACCATTATCAAAGATTTTTTGCTATACTTACAAAAATACAATTATAAGGAAAAATAATGATAAGAGTATTATTGGCATTGATCTTTGTTCTGTTTTCATTAAACGCTTCCTCTATCGACGAAGCGGTAAAACTAGCAAAAAAAGAGCATAAACTGATAATGGTGGAAGTCTCAAAAAAGAACTGTCCCTATTGCAAAGCTCTTGATAGGGTGATCTTTGACAATCCCGAAAGGATAGCAAAAATAAAACAAAAATATATAATAGTGCGTCTTAAAAAAGGAAGGGACAATATACCATCTTTTTTTAAAATAAAATATTACCCGACAACTTATCTTATGAAAAATGACGGTACCATTGTAGATGAAATGCCAGGTTATATGAAAAGTTCTGATTTTATGGAATTTATAGGCGAAGTTTATAGACAAGAGAAGAAATTTTTATGAAATATTAAAACTCTTTTCGATAAAATTCATTAAAATTTTCTTAAAAAGGGTTGGAGAATGAATGAGGTTTTTACTTTCTTAGGCATCGTATCTCACGGACACTCTTATATATATGCTTCCCATACTATATTAGTGTTTATTCTTGTATTGGTATTTGCAAGAAGCGCTGTGCTTTCTCTGCAGTTGGTTCCAAGAGGCACACAAAATATCATGGAAGCTTACCTTCAGGGTGTTGTTACAATGGGTAAAGATGTTATCGGTGAAAAAAATGCAAGAACATATCTTCCTTTGGTAGCTACTTTGGGTCTTTTTATATTCTTTGCAAATGTGATCGGTATAATTCCGGGATTTGAATCTCCGTCAGGAAATATCAACTTTACATTGACATTGGCGCTGATAGTATTTTTTTACTACAATTTTGAGGGTATCAGAAAGAACGGAGTGGTTGACTACTTTGCCCATTTCATGGGACCTATGAAAGTGTTGGCACCTTTAATGTTTCCTATTGAGATAGTTTCTCATCTTTCAAGAATTATCTCTTTATCATTCAGGCTTTTTGGTAACATAAAAGGAGATGATCTGTTTTTGGCGGTTGTGCTTATGTTGGCTCCCGTTATTGCGCCTCTCCCCGCTTATGCACTTTTGGGTTTTTCTGCAATTTTGCAAACATTTATCTTTATGATATTAACTTATGTTTATCTTGCAGGTGCCGTACTGCTACATGAGGAATCATTGTAGTGAATAGAAAAATTGTCCAAAATATACTCGATTTTTTACTCGGGGTATCTTGGGCAATTGTCTTTTTGGGAGCATTCTTCTTTTTCTTTATATTTACACCGTTAGGGCTTATTACAGCTTTTATCGCGGCGTTTTTCGGTATGATATTTGGATTTGTTCTGATAGTTGTATTTGAAAGCATGAAAGCGCTTTTTGAAAATTCTGAAGAGTTAAAGAAACAAAATATCCTTTTAAAAGAGCTGATTGAAAAGTTACCTGATAACAGATCCTGAGTATTACAACGATATAACATCTTTTACAGATTATCTGACAGATATCTATCAAAACAAAAAACCCTCTTTTGCTGTTTTTCGTGATAAAACAGGTAAAAATTTTGAAGAAACCGCTAAAAATTTTGTTACAATTTCAAAATACTTTTCGATAGAAAAAATTTTGATAAATAAAGATATAAAACTTGCAAAAAAACTTGGTGCAGACGGTGTTCATCTGACATCTTCTCAATTTGATAAAATAGTTTTTGCCAAAAAACTGGGACTTTTTGTAATCATAAGTACACATACCCTAAAAGAGGCTCTTTTGGCACAAAGATTAAAAGCAGATGCGATCACTTACAGCCCTGTATTTTATACGCCAAACAAAGGCAAACCCAAAGGTGAAAAAAAATTAAAAGAGGTAATAAAAAGTATTGATATAAAATGTTTTGCACTCGGTGGTATAACAGGACAAAAGGAGATTGAGATCTGCAAAAAATGCGGATGTTACGGATTTGCATCAATCAGATATTTCGTAAACTAACATAAAGAATAAAAAATGAAACCTTTTAATATTGACAGTATAGCAAAAACATTTCTTTTCAGCATCTTTTTTATGATTTTAACTGTTTCCGTAATTTTCGGTTCATACTGGATCTATAAAAAATATGATTTTTTTCATACCGAATCTCAAAAGATAAAAACCGATTATATCACCAAACAAAAGAAACTTCTAAAAGCAGAAGTAGAAAAACTAATAAAAGAGCTGGATTATGAAAGATCACTGGCAAAAAAAGAGTTTGATTTAGAACTTAAATACTGCACATTGAGAACTTATGATACAAGTTTGCTTCTTTATCAAATGATGCAAGATACCAATTCAATAGACGAAATAAGAACTCAAATTGTCCAAACTATAACAAAAAGAGAGAAGAATAATCATAAATATATCTATATCCATCAAACAAGCGGAAACTTCAAAACATTTCTCTTCCCTTTTAACAAAAAATTTGAAAACAACTCTTTGGTAAATATAAAAGATAAAAAAGGAAACTATATATTTGTCAATCTCTCACTTATGATTCGTGAAAAAAAAGAGAACTATTATGATTTTTTCTGGCCTTTGAAAAAGAGAAGAATCCATTTTCGTTCATATAATAAATTTTTTGAGCCATTACAGTACAATATAGGATGTGCCAAAAATATAGATAATATAAAAAAGAGTGTAGAAAAAAGAGTTATCTCCAACTTTATTCATTCAAAAAGAGACAACAAATTTCTCTGTGATATCTCTTTGCTTCAACTCTACAACATAAAAGGCGGAAAGAATTTTGCCAAATTTATCATCCAGAGAAACAAACCCCAATTAACCAATAAATATATCTCAGATACGATAAAAGACAAAAAAGGAATAGAATATGCAAAAAAATATCTAAAAGATATCAAAAAGAAGAGAGAAAGTTTCTTTTTTCAAAATATTAAAACATTGGAAGGAAATGATGCCTCAAAACTGATCTATTACAAACTTTATCCTCCATATAACTGGATAGTGGGAGGAACTGTCTGTCTTGCAAAAATAGAAAAGAGTATAAAGTATCAAGAAAAGCTTCTTCAAGAGTATATAATGATAAAGATTTTAAAGTTTTTCTTTGTTTTTCTCTTTACCCTCCTCTTCTCTTTTCTTGTGGCAAAATATTTTTCCAAAAAAATTCAAAACAGTTTTAGATCATTTAATGACTTTTTTCAGGAAGCCACCAAAACTTTTGTCAAGATAGATTCTAAAAAATTCTTTTTCAAAGAATTCAAAGAGATGGCAAGATCAGCCAATGCAATGATAGATGAATACAAAAAGGCAAAAAAAGAGCTGGAATTTTCCCAACAGTATCTTCAACTCATGCTTGATACCCAAGACAGCCTTGTTGTAGTAACCGATTCTCATCTGATAAGTGCAAACAGATCATTTTTTGAATTTTTCGGTTTCAAAGATATGAGTAATTTCAAAGAACAGCACGATTGTATCTGTGAATTTTTTGTAAACAAAGGTGAAGAGTATCTGCAAAGAAAAGTAAAGGGAGAACCATGGTTTAAATATGTTTATAAATATCCCGAACTTACTCACAAAGTAGTTATGAAAAAAGATGATAAAGAGCATATTTTTGTCATTACTTCAAAAAGAATGGACTACAAAAACAAAGCACGATATGTGTGTGTTTTTACAGATATCACTGAGGTTGAAAAGCAGAGAAAAAAATTTCAGTTTGTAGCAACCACCGATCCTCTCATCAAGATAGCCAACAGACTTCAGTTTGATACGATTTTGGATAAGCAGATAGAGATTTTCATACGATACAAACAGCCTTTTAGTCTGATCTTTTTCGATATAGACCACTTTAAAAAGATCAATGACGAATACGGACACAAAACAGGAGATATGATACTTATAAAACTTGCCAAACTTGTATCCTTGGAGATAAGAAAGAGTGATACCTTCGCACGATGGGGAGGAGAAGAATTTGCCGTTATTATGCCCAAAATCAATAAAAAAACAGCAGGAGAGATAGCTGAAAAACTAAGAGAGAAGATAGAAAAACATGATTTTAAATTCGGCAAAAATATCACCTGTAGTTTTGGAGTAACACAGATGAAAACGGGAGATACCGCAAACAGTATCGTAACAAGAGTAGATGAGGCTCTCTACAAAGCGAAAAATGAGGGTAGAAACAGGGTTGTTCTGATATAAAGCCTCTCCATTTTATTAGTTTTAAATGATTAAATGAGTAAAATTCAAAAAAACTTTGAAAAGGCAGTTTATGTTTGAAGTTGTCATAGGTTTGGAAGTTCATGCCCAATTGAACACAAAAACAAAAATATTTTGCTCATGTGCAACAAGTTTCGGAGATAATCCAAATACCAATGTCTGTCCTGTATGTCTGGGACTGCCGGGCGCTTTACCGGTTTTGAACAAAGAGGCGGTCAAAAAAGCGATAAGTTTCGGATATGCCGTAAATGCAACCGTTCACAAAAAATCTGTTTTTAACAGAAAAAACTACTTTTATCCAGATCTCCCCAAAGGCTATCAGATAAGCCAGTTTGAAATTCCGATAGTTGAAAACGGCGAATTGTTTATAAACCTAAAAGACGGAACACAAAAAAGGATCGGCATAACAAGAGCGCATTTGGAAGAAGATGCCGGTAAAAACATCCATCACGGAAATGAGAGTCATGTGGATCTAAACAGAGCCGGAACTCCTCTTTTGGAAATCGTAAGTGAACCCGATATAAGAAGCGCATATGAGGCGGTTGAATATCTGAAAAAACTTCATTCGATAGTCAGATATCTTGATATCAGTGATGCAAATATGCAAGAAGGCTCTTTTAGATGCGATGTCAATCTATCTATCAGACCAAAAGGAGATACAAAACTCTATACCAGAGCTGAAATCAAAAATCTAAACTCTTTTAAATTTATCCAAAAAGCTATCGAATACGAAATCCAAAGACAGATTGAAGCGTGGGAAGACGGTACTTATGAGGAGGAAGTCGTACAAGAAACCAGACTCTTTGATACAAAAACTCTTGAAACAAAAAGTATGAGAGGAAAAGAGGACAGTGCCGAATACAGATATTTTCCAGAACCTGATCTTTTGCCCGTGATTTTAAGTGATGAAATGCTTGAAGAGGGAAAAAATATCCCCGAACTTCCCGATGAAAAAAGAGAAAGATTTATAAAAGAGTACGGTATAAAAGAGTATGATGCCATCATCATAACATCTTCTGTTGAAATGGCTCATTTTTTTGAGGATATGATAAAAGAGGGTGCATCTGCGAAACTTGGCGTTACATGGCTTACAGTGGAACTTTTGGGACGCTTCAAAGGTGAAACTTCGATAGAAAACTCACCGGTCAACTCCAAAAAATTGGCCTCAATCATAAAAAGAATAGAAGACGGCACTATAAGCGCAAAAGCGGCAAAAGATGTGCTTGATCATCTTATGCAAAACAGTATCGAAGTGGATGAGGCTATTGAAAAACTCGGACTCAAACAGGTAAGTGATGACGGTGCCATTTTGGCGATGATTGATGAGATACTAAACAACAATCGAGACAAAGTAGAACAGTACAAAAGCGGAAAAGAGAAACTGTTTGGCTTTTTTGTCGGACAGGTTATGAAAGCCAGTAAGGGAAGCGCAAATCCCAAAGTTGTAAATGAACTTTTGAAAAAGAGACTTAAGTAGTTGAATCTTTTTACAAGACTTTTGGTAAATTTTGCCTTCTTTTTGGAAGGCAGCCCCTTTTATAAAAAAACCAAAAAATTCTTTTATGATCTTTTGGAAAATTCCAATTACAAATATAAAAAATATTTTGATTACACAATGATTGTTATCATCCTAAGCAGTGTGGCAATCATCATAGAAGAGACCGAACATCCTTTATATTACTGGCTCAATTTCTATGATATCTATATCGTTACGACAATTTTTATCATCGAATATCTTCTAAGGCTCTGGGTATATGTCGATCGCAGGAAAATAGTTATAGAAGAGTTTGAAAATTCGGTTTTTTTGGAGAGCAGATTTAATACAAAAAGAGTTTTGCTGAAAATATGGAGAAAAACATTACAGTATATTTTCTCTCCATTTGCCATTATAGATCTTTTGGCAATCCTGCCGGCATACAGAGAACTTAGAATTTTGAGAATTTTTGTACTTTTCAGAGCATTTAAAATCTTTAGATATTCAAAAAATCTTGTTGAGTTTTTGGATGTTTTGACATCCAAAAGAACCGAACTTACAATGCTTTTCTTTTTGGTACTGTTTATCGTTTTTATAAGCGGTGCAAGTTTATATGTTTTTGAAGCAAAAACAAATCCAAATGTCCACTCTCTTTTGGATGCTTTTTACTGGTCTTTTGTTACGATCTCCACAGTCGGTTACGGAGATATTACCCCAACATCCAATGAAGCAAGAATTTTTACGGTTATTATTATACTGGCGGGTTTGGGTTTGATCTCCTTTTTTACTTCTATCATCGTTTCATCTTTTACCGAAAAAATAGATGAGATAAAAGAATCAAAAGTTTTATCAAAAGTAGAACAACTGAATGATTTTTATCTTATCTGCGGTTACAGTCATCTGGCGGAACTTGTAGCACAAAAACTAAAAAGTGAAAAAAGAGAATTTGTAATTATAGAACAAGATCCCAAAAAGTATGAATCAATCCAAAAAAGATCCTATCTTGCTATCAAAGAGGATGCCTCCAAAAGGGAGGTTTTGGAAAGGATAAATCTAAAAAACAGAGTCAAAGCGGTAATGTGTCTGGCTCAGGATGATATTCACAATATATTCATTGCTCTAAATATCAGAAGTCTATCAAAAAGCATACCTATCATTTCAAGAACTTTCAATAAAAACTCATACAAAAAACTGAAACTTGCCGGTGTTGATTATATAGTCTCTCCCTATGAGACGGCAGGACTTATCGCATCAAAGATATTAAGTCAGCCTATTGCAATCGAAGCTGTTATAAACATCCTTTCCAAAAAGAAAAATGCGGTATGTGATGAAACCGAAGTTTTAAAAAACTCTTTTTTGGAAAATATAAGGATAAAAGATATAGATTTGGATAAATACAAATTGATTCTTCTTGGGGTAAGAAGAATCGATGAAAACGGTAAAAAATTTCATTTTAACCCTTCTGGCAATTTTATCTTAAAAAGTGGAGATCTTCTGATAATAATGGGATACAGTATAAGTGTTTCACACTTTAAATCTTTGGTAATCGAAAGCAGTTTGACTCATGCAAGAAAAAAAAGATAGTATATTGCTTATCGGCTATGGTCGTTACGGAGAAAAAATAGCAAAATTTTTCAGCGGTAAGGAGTTTGGACTCTATATCATTGACATAGATGAAAATCATATCCAAAGAGCAAGACAAAACGGCTTTGACAAGCTTTTTACGATAGATATCAACGATGACGAAGTTCTCGCCTCTATCCTTATGCAGGAGAATTTCAGTACGGTCTTTTGTGCAATGGATGATGAAGAGACAAATGTATATTTTACAATTACACTAAAATCCATCTGGGACAATCTCAAAATAGTTGCTATCTGTGAATCAAAAGAGAGTGAGAGAAAGCTGAAACTTGCCGGAGCAAACAAAGTCATAGACACAATGGAGGGAAGTGCAAATAAAATCTTCCATCTGATAGAAAAACCGGCAGTCATAGAAGCCATAGAAGAGATCCTCTTTTTGGATGATGAGATAGATACAAGGGAAGTGGAGATAGAAAAAGGCTCTTTTTTGGATGGAAAATATATAAAAGATATAAACTTCAAAGAGGAGTTCAATCTCATTCTCATAGGAATTATAGACAAAGAGACCGGAAATGATTTTGTTTTTGTAACAAGAGGCATAAATCACAAAATGGATGCCGGAGATATTTTGGTTTTGATAGGATACAAAGATGATATCTACCGTTTTATAAAGGATATGAAGGAGAGCAGAAGATGAGTATAGCCGTTATAGGAGCCGGAAAATGGGGACAGGCTATAAAATTTGCCCTGTCTTTTAAAAATGATGTTGTTATAACTTCACGAAAAGAGAGAAAGATAAAAGATTTCGTATCTTTACAAACGGCTTTGGATAAAAAGCATCTTATCATCGTTATCTCTGCCCAACAGATAAATGAGTGGCTTGAAAAAAATTTCAGATACAAAAAAGATCAAAAGATTCTGGTTGCATCAAAAGGGATAGATACAAAAAGCAAAAAATTTCTAAATGAGATTTTTGAAAGATATGTTCCCCCTCAAAACCTCTCTTTTTTAACAGGTCCCTCTTTTGCGGCAGAAGTTATGAAAGCTCTTCCGACAGCTGTTGTTATAAATTCCGTTTCAAAAAATACGGCGGAAGAGTTTGCATCTTTTTTTCCGAAATTCATCAAAACATATATCAGTGATGATGTTATAGGAGCCGAAATCTGCGGAGCATATAAAAATATAATAGCCATAGCAAGTGGAATTTGTGACGGTTTGGAGCTTGGAAACAATGCAAGAGCAAGTCTGATAGCAAGAGGACTTGTGGAAATGCAGCGTTTTGGAAAATATTTCGGGGCAAAAGAGGAGACATTTTTGGGTCTCAGCGGAGCCGGAGATCTCTTTTTGACTGCAAGCAGCAAACTTTCACGAAACTACCGCGTAGGATTTTCTCTTGCAAAGGATAAAAAGTTAAACGATATTTTACACGAGTTGGGAGAGGTGGCAGAAGGAGTTTATACGGTAAATGCGGTTTATGCTATAGCACAAAAGTACTCTGTTTACATACCGATAGCAACAGAAGTATGGCATATCCTGCAAGGGAAAAAACCTCAAAAAAGTTTGGAAACACTTTTGGAAAATTAAAAACTGACCTTGATAATTTCCAATTGATCATCACACCGCACCAAATCTCTTATTCTGTTTTTGATTGAAAAGATAGACTGACAACAGTACCAAAAAGCTGATAATGACCATTATGGCACTGTAAATATGTGCTGTTTTATAGTCCATGATCTCCACAAACTCATAAATTGCCACACTTGCAACTTTTGTTTCACCCGGAATACTTCCTCCCACCATCAAAACGACTCCAAACTCTCCGACCGTATGGGCAAAAGTAACGATAATGGCGGTTAAAAGAGAGGGTTTGATATTTGGAACGGCAACTCTAAAAAGAGTCTCCAGAGTACTTTTGCCGCTGATGTAGGAGGCTTCAAGCATACTTTTATTCAGACTTTCAAAACCGCTTTGAAGAGGTTGTAACATAAAAGGAAACGAATAAAGACAACTTGCAACAACCAGCCCCGTAAAAGAAAAAACAAGTTTTACTCCAAACATTTCATCAAAAAAAGCACCTATCGGAGAGTTTTGAGACAGTGCATACAGGATATAAAACCCAAGTACAGAAGGAGGTAAAACAATGGGCAAAGCGCTGAATGCTTCCAAAAAAGGTTTTATTTTGGATCTTGTTTG